>Ga0181416_1000019_pt1 | contig 34025 bp, 53 predicted proteins | sample 39SPOviralmetaG_FD_130141 | JGI IMG/M metagenome (GOLD analysis project Ga0181416, IMG submission 130141) | Marine viral communities from the oligotrophic San Pedro Time Series (SPOT) site, San Pedro Channel, CA, USA - 39 SPOT_SRF_2013-01-16 | ecosystem: Environmental > Aquatic > Marine > Strait... | reverse complement strand
GGTGGTGTCCGAGTGGTTCAGAGGAGGATTAGAAAATCCGAAGTCATTGAGCATAACAAAGATAATGTTGCTCAAGAATTGATTGATATAGCTACTGCGAATATTGATGAGATAATGGATTGGGATGATGAAGGTAATGTTACTATTAGAGATCCTAAAAATATTTCAAAGTCAGCAATCAAAGCTATAAAAAAAATTAAAGTAACACCGACAAAGATGGGGCCACAGTTAGAAGTAGAGCTGCATGATAAAGTTGGAGTGTTAAGAGTATTAGCTAAAGCATCTGGATTATTAGAACCAGAGCAAGATGTAGATAGACCGAGTGTTGTGCAAATAAATATGAGTGGGCCGGAAGAACCTAAAATAGTGGAGGCAGAGAATGTTGAGGTTAATGAACCACAAGGAAGTGGAACAGATCCAAGTAGCGATGCTCAAGAACAAGTTGAGTGATCGTGAGTGTGCAAAAAAGTGTGGCAAGAATATAAAAGATTATAGAGATATAGTCTTTAAAAGAAAAAAAGAAGATGACAGTAGAATTAAATCAATAGTAAAGGCAATCACAAATGAGTAATGCAATAGCAAATCTAAATCTAGACTTTAGTACATCCCCTACTGTTTGGAAATTTTTAAATGATAAAAGTTTTGTAAGAGGATTAATGGGGCCGGTGGGATCTGGCAAGTCTTATGCTTGTGCAGCAGAGATTATGATCAGAGCTGTTAATCAAGTACAAAGTCCTCGTGATGGGATCAAGTATTCTAGGTTTGTTGTAGTTCGTAATTCTTATCCGGAGTTGAGGACAACTACTATTAAAACATGGCAAGAGTTATTTCCAGAGAACATTTGGGGTGCATTTAGATGGTCACCTCCATTAACACATCATATAAAATTACCAGCTAGAGATAATGCTCCAGGTATAGATTGTGAAGTTATCTTCCTGGCCCTTGATCAACCTAAAGATGTTAGAAAGTTATTATCAATGGAATTGACAGGAGCATGGGTAAACGAGGCTAGAGAGCTGCCTAAAGCTGTTATAGATGGATTAACACACAGAGTTGGAAGGTATCCTACATTATCAGATGGTGGAGCAAAACCATGGCGAGGAATTATTATGGATACAAACCCAATGGATGATGATCATTGGTGGTATAATTTAGCAGAGAAAGAAAAGATGAAAGGTAAATATGCCTGGAAGTTTTATAAGCAGCCAGGAGCTGTTGAAGAGGCTACAGAAAATGAGTTACCAGAAAATCCAGAGGCTAATGGTTTTGTTTATGCAGCAAACAAATGGTGGGGAACAAATCCTACTACAGAAAATAGAAAAAATTTAACAGCTGGTTATTACGAACAAACATTACTTGGTAAGAATGCTGATTGGATCAGATGCTATGCCCAGGGTAGATATACTTATGTTCAAGAAGGTAAGCCTGTCATGGGTGAGTATGATGATACTTTAATGACAGAAGAATATTTAGAACCAGATATTCAATATCCTATCCAGGTAGGTGTTGACTTTGGTTTAACTCCAGCTGCTATCTTTGGTCAGAAATTACCTAATGGACAATGGCGAATATTTCATGAGCTTGTAACATTTGATATGGGCCTGGAAAGATTTGGTTATATGTTAAAAGGTGAATTAGAAACAAGATTTCCAAAGTATGATGTATTAGTTTGGGGTGATCCAGCTGGTATGAAAAGGGATGAGATCTTTGAAGTTACTGCATTTGATCATTTAAGAACCATTGGATTAGTTGCTAGACCAACTGCTACAAATGATTTTAGAGTTCGTAGAGAGGCTGGTGCAGCTCCAATGAATAGGTTAATCCAAGGTAAGCCTGGATTGTTAGTTGATAAAAGATGTAAGCGATTACGAAAAGCATTGAATGGTGGTTATCATTTTAAACGAGTTCAAATATCTGGTGGTGAAAGATACAAAGATCAACCTAATAAGAATGAACATTCGCATGTCGGTGATGCTTTTATGTATTTACTATTAGGTGGTGGTGAACATAAACGATTAACAAGAGGTGGTAATAAAAACTTTTCAGCATCAGTAGCTAGTGCAGATTTTGATATATTTGCATGATCAAAAAATATTTAATTAAGGTTTGGCAGATCGGTGAAATGAGTTTGCTAGAAGAAAAAATTATAGAAGTAGAAGATGATAAATGGAAAGGCATTGTATTACATCAACCAGGAACCAGAGCAACAGCAGAAGAAATAAATGAACCTACAGAAACTAGAACAGATATTCAAGATCCAGGAAACAAAGATTAGTGTAGTTCCTTTTAGATCTTACTTATTAAAGATTATGGATCTAAATGAATTTGATAGATTAAATTTATCTCAAACTAATTACTTTGATTATATAGATGCTGCTAGTGAGCAAGGCTATGGCTATACAGTTATTGAGAATGGTAAGCCTATGTTATGCTTTGGTGTAGTTCCTTATTGGCCTGGAGTTGCAGAATTATGGTTGATACCAGATAAAAAAAAAATTTCAGAGCATAAAATAAAATTTCACAAAGGTGCATTAGAGTTTATGAAGTTAGCAGCTGCTGATCTAAAATTAAAAAGATTACAAGTAACTGTCAGTTCTTTAAATGTTTCTGCTCTCAAATGGATAAAAGCAATGTATTTTGTAGAAGAAGGAATTTTAAAACATTATGGTGTTGATAATTCCGACTATGTAATGTTTGCGAGGTACTTTTAAAACTATGGGATCACTATTCAAAATGCCAAAATATGAACCACCTAAACAAGTGGAAACATCTAATAAACTTTTAGATGAAAGAGAGGCGAGAGCTGATGCAAATGAACAAAGAGAAAAAAGAAAGATAGCTGCAAGATCTAGATCTCGTAGAACAAACGCAAAATTATTATTTTCAGATGAAAGAAACAATCCAGCATTAGGAGTTACAAATAGCATGACACCAACAGTAGCTAATCGTAATCCTTATGATACAGAGAAGAGGTACACATAATGGGAGGATCACCAGCAAGAGTAATTAAAAAAACTATTTCTAGAGTTACCGGTGGAGGTGGATCACCTTCAGCAACATCTCAAATTGAAGATAGAAGAACAGAAGTAAAAAAAACAACTGAACCAGAAGGTAAAAAATTAGTTAGAAGAAAAGTAGGAGGAAGAAAAAGAAGAAATGTATCTACTCTAGCTAACTATGCTCCATCAACATCATTAGGTGAAACAGTAAGTAGAAATCCAAGAGATACTAAAAATAAATTAGGAGCTTAAATGCCAGATAGAGAAACTCAAGAATATAATAGAAACCCTCGTTTCATAAAATTAAAAAATAATTGTGAGTGCAATGGTGATTGTAAATGCAAGAATGATGAAAAAAAAAGAGAGGAAAATAAATAATGGCTAAACCTGGATTATACGCAAACATAAACGCAAGAAAGAAAAAAGGAATTAGCAGATCTAAAAAGAATTCTACTATTTCAGATAAGGCATATAAAAATATGAAAGCTGGATTTCCAAGATCTAAAAGAAATAAAGGATTAGTTTAATGCCTAATGTAGCTGGTAAGAAATATCCTTATACAAAAGCTGGAAAGAAAGCAGCTAAACAAGCAAAGAAAAAAATGAGTAGAAAAAATAGAAAGAAAGGATTGGTTTATTAATTATGTACAAAATGAAAATGAAAAAAAAGAATACTTTAAAAGGTAATCAAAAAAAATTAGATGCTAATAAAGATGGTAAAATAAGTGGTAATGATTTTGCTTTATTAAAAAATAAAAAAAAACAAAAGGCAACAGCATGATGATGTTTGGAAAAACTCCTAGTGATTGGAAAGCATTAGAATTACATTACAGAAGAGAATGGATCTGCTTTGTTGTTGGATTTATTTTAGGAGCTGTAATATTCTAATGGTAGCTAAAAGATTTCAAGATCCATCTGGTGGTTTAAATGATGCTGGTAGAAAAAAATTTGGTGTTAAAAGACCACAAAGCTCTGGTAAAGATGGCCGAAGAATTTCTTTTGCTGCAAGATTTTCTAAAGTACCTGGCCCATTAGAAAAAGATGGAAAGCCAACGAGATTAAAACTTGCATTAAAAAAATGGGGATTTGCAAATAAACAAGCAGCAGCTAGTTTTGCAGCAAACAATAAGGCATAATTATGATGTATTTAAAACCACAAGAAATTTTAAAAAGACACAAGAAAGCATTTGGTGCAAAAGAAAATTGGAGAACAATTTATGAAGAGTGTTATCAATATGCTTTACCTCAAAGAAATTTATATGATGGTTATTATGAAGGTAACATTCCTGGACAGGGTAAAATGTCTAGAGTGTTTGATAGTACAGGAATACATTCTGTTCAAAGATTTGCTAACAGAATTCAATCTGGATTATTTCCTCCTTATAAAAAATGGTGCAGATTAGAACCTGGTAATGATATACCAAATGAAAGAAAAGGTGAAACGCAACAAGCTCTTGATTTATATTTAGATAAATTATTTGCAGTATTAAGACAAAGTAATTTTGATTTAGCTATTGGTGAATTCTTATTAGATCTATCAGTTGGTACAGCTGCAATGTTAATTCAGCCTGGCGATGATTTAAACCCTGTAACATTTACTCCTGTTCCTCAATATTTAATTGCATTAGAAGAAGGGCCTAATGGTACAGTTGATAATGTATATAGAAGATTAAGAGTTACCGGTGATGCTGTTGCTAGACAATTCCCTGGTGCAAATATTTCACCAGAGTTACAAAGAATGATAGATGATAAGCCACAGGAAAAAATAGAGTTCTGTGAGGCAGTAGTAGTAGATCCAGAAAGAAAAGATTACTGCTATCATGTCATCCATGAAAAAACTAATACAGAATTAGTTTATAAAAGAATGGATCAATCACCTTGGATAGTAAGTAGATATATGAAAGTACCAGGTGAAGTTATGGGTAGAGGCCCATTAGTAACTGCTTTACCAGATATTAAAACATTAAATAAAACTTTAGAATTATTATTAAAGAATGCATCATTAGCAATCTCTGGAATTTACACAGCAGCTGATGATGGTGTATTAAATCCAAACAACATTAGAATTACTCCAGGTGCAATTATTCCTGTAGCTAGAAATGGTGGGCCTCAAGGTGCATCATTGGCCCCTCTTCCAAGAGCTGGTGATTTTAATGTATCTCAAATTGTTATTAATGATTTAAGAATGAATATTAAAAAAACATTATTAGATGATACTTTACCTCCAGATAATATGTCAGCTAGATCTGCAACTGAAATTGTAGAAAGAATGAAAGAGTTAGCTCAAAATATGGGAGCTGCATTCGGAAGATTAATTACAGAAACAATGGTTCCAATAATTCGTAGAACATTATTTATAATGGATGAAAAAGGATTGATACAATTACCTCTAAAGATAGATGGATTAGAGGTTAAAGTAGTACCAATATCACCTCTTGCTAAAGCTCAAAATTTAGAAGAGGTAAATGAGGTCATGCAGTTTTTCCAAATTGCTAACTCGTTAGGCCCTGGTGGGGTGGCTGAAATAAAACCGGATGCTATTGCTGCATTCGTTGGTGATAAACTTGGCATACCAGCTAGTTTAAGAAACAGCGAAGAAGAAAAGCAACAGATCCAACAACAAGCTATGGCTATGCAGCAACAGATGATGATGCAGCAGCAACCACCTGGGAATGAGCAACCTCAAGATCAAGCTCCTCCTCAAGAAGAACCAGCTATGGCTTTAGAGGCAGAGGCTAGATCTTAATGGCAGATATTAATACTCCAGGATGGGAAGGATTAAATACTCTTGATGTTGTTCATCGTAAAGATGATCAGTTAGAATTAGATAAGGCTTATGCTAGAACATTTGAAACAGAAGAAGGAAAAAAAGTTTTAGAACATTTAAAATCTAAAACACTTGATCAACCAACTTGGATACCAGGATCTGAAACATCTTTTGGCTTTGCTAGAGAAGGACAAAATTCTGTTATGCGAGATATATTAATGAGAATAGAAAGGGCAAAAAATGAGTAGTGAAGAAATAAAAAATGAAGAAAGTTTAATTGGTGATGCTCCAGCTACAGAACCGGTAGAACCTAATGCAGAGGAAACAACTATTCCTCATAAAGAAGAAGAGCAAACTAATACAACTCCTCAACAAGAAACAGATGGAGCTAAATTAGAAAAACCAGATTACATTGAAGATAAATTCTGGGATGAAAAAGAAGGAGTTAAAACAGAAGATTTAAGTAAGTCATATACTGAATTACAAAAACAATTTTCTATGGGAAAACATAAAGCTCCTAAAGAATATGATATGGCAGCATTAGAAGATATAGATGAGGATGATGAATTAGCATCTTATTTTAAAGATTGGGCAAAAGAAAATAAACCAACTCAAGCTGCATTTGATAATCTTGTAAATAAATTTAAAGAATTATCTGTAGCTCAAGCAGAAGAAGATAGTATTAATATTGACGAAGAAAAAAAAATACTAGGGCCTAATGCTGATCAGATTATAAAAGGTATTACTACTTGGGGCCAAGGATTAGTATCTAAAGGTATATGGTCAGATGCTGACTTTGATGAGTTTAAAATTTTTGCAGCTACAGGCAATGGTATTAATGCTTTAAATAAAGTTCGTAAGTATTATGGTGAACAAACTATACCTACAGCTCCTATAGATGTTGAAGGGCAACCATCTAAAGAAGAGTTGTATAGTTTAGTAAATGATCCTAAATACAAATCAGATCCAGTATTTAGAAGAAAAGTTGAAGAACAGTTTGCTAGAGCATTCCCTGGTACTGCAACATCAACAGGCGAAATCTAATGAATAAATAATTTTTTTTAAACTATTTACATTTGATATAAAATCGCTTATCTTTGTAAGTGAAGATAACTAAATATTCATTTAGCCTTCTGGCTGGTGGGCAACTACACCATACGATCAGCCGGATATGTATTCCGACAACTGAAAATAATAGTAACAATGTGTAATATATGAAAGGATAAATATGGCACAATCAATAACAAATGCTTTTGTTACTCTATTTGATGCAGAGGTCAAACAGGCTTACCAATCAGAAAGTGTATTGCGACAGGCTGTTAGATTAAGATCTGGAGTACAAGGGCAAACTTACAAGTTTAATAAACTTGGTAAGGGATCTGCAACTGCAAGGATACCTCAAACTGATGTTACACCTTTAAATGTAACTTACAGCCAGGTAACTGCAACTATGTCAGATTACAATGCTGCTGAATACAGCGATATTTTTCATCAAGCAAAAGTTAATTTTGATGAAAGATCAGAGCTTGTTCAAGTAGTATCAAAAGCAATCGGTAGAAGAATAGACCAATTAGTCATAGATGCTCTTAATGGTGCATCTGGTGCATCAACAGTAGCGAAAAATGTTGTTACATCTGGTTCTGCTGCAAACTCAAACTTGAATGTTGGAAAGTTAATAGCTGCTAAAAAAGCTCTTGACACAAAAAATGTTCCCTTTGATGATCGTTGCATAGCTGTTCATGCTAACAATTTAGCTGGACTACTAGGTGATGAGAGAGCAGTAAGTGGCGACTTTGCGTCTATCAAAGCTCTTGTTTCTGGCGAAATTAACACATTTATGGGTATGAAATTTATTGTGTTAGGCGACAGAGATGAAGGTGGACTACCATTAACATCAAACGACAGAAGTATTTTTGCTTTCCATCGTTCAGCAATAGGTATGGCTGAAAACATGGCACAAAAAACAGAGATCAACTATGTTCCGGAGAAAACTTCGTTCCTAGTTAATTCTATGTTTAGTGCTGGTGCAGTATCTATAGATGACGAAGGTGTTGTAAAAATAACTTGTGACGAAAGCTAATAGAGGAAGGATATAAATTATGGCTTATGCAGAAATAGGACTACAACCAATAGGTGGTCAATCAAAAGCTGGTAATGCTCCTCAAATGTGGAGTTACAAATCAGCTGACGCAATCGCAACTGTTAATACTTCTGGATACTTTAATACAGCATCCGATAGTTTAAAAGTTGGTGATTTAATTTATGTGTACGATAGTAATACACCTACTGCTAGTTTAGTAGTAGTGCTATCAAATGCATCTGGAGTAGTGGATGTATCTGATGGAACAGCTATTACTGTTGCTGACGCAGATTAATAAATAAATATGAGGAGGCCCTTAATGGGCCTTCTCTGTATTAAAAGGAATTAAATGGCAAGTGGCGATACAAATATAACTATATGCAACCAAGCTCTAAATTTATTAGGAGCTGATACTATAAGTTCATTTAGCGATACATCAAATGATGCTGCTGCTGTATGTAATAACATTTACGAAACTATTAAAAGACAAACTCTATCTATGTACCAATGGAGTTTTGCATTTACAAAATTACAATTATCTCAATCTTCTACATCACCAATAGGTGAATGGGATTATAGATATGATTTACCTTCAACAGCTGTAGCTGGTCAAGCATTTCAAGTTTATAATACTAAAGCATCTTTAGCTCAACCAATTACAAATTTTGAAATGTTTTATACAACATCTGGCCCAGCAATATTTACAAATGAAAAAACAATTTTTATTGATTATATTACAAGTGAAATAACAGAAGGATTAATGCCTTCATATTTTGTACAATTACTTGTTTATATGATGGCTTGGCATTTAGCTGAACCGGTAACAGATCAAATAACAAAGGCAGATTATTGGAAAGTCACAGCATTAGGTACTCCATCTGAAAATGGTAGAGGGGGTTATTTTAGACAAGCTGCTAATGCAGATGCTAGAGGTAAACCTTCTTATGCAATTCACGAGTTTCCATTAACAGATGTTAGATAATGAGCAGAGCTGCAACTTTACAAACAAATTTTACCACAGGGGAAATAGATCCTTTATTAAAATCTAGAATAGATATTGATCAATATTATAATTCTTTAGAACAAGCTCGTAATGTAGTTATTCAGCCTCAAGGTGGAATTACTCGTAGGCCAGGACTACAATATGTTTCAACTATACCTTCTGCTGCTGCTCCTCAAAGTGGATGTAGATTAGTACCTTTTGAATTTTCAACTACACAAAGTTACATGTTATTATTTGTACATAATAGAATGTACATTTATAAAGATAAAGTTTTACAAACAAATATTAATTCATCTGGTAACGATTATTTAACTACATCTATTACATCAGCAATGATTGGTACAATAGATTATGCTCAATCAGCAGATACATTAATTGTTGTCCAGGAGGACATGGCCCCTAAACAAATTAAAAGAGGAGCTAGTCATACTGCCTGGACTATTACAGATATTACATTTGAGTATATTCCAAAGTTTGCATTTTCATTATCTACTTCTAATCCAGCTGGAACAATAACTCCTTCTGCTGTAGATGGTAATATTACAATAACAGCATCTTCATCAGTTTTTTCATCTGGTAATGTTAATGATTATGTTGAGGCAGTTGATGGAATTGGTAGAGCAAGAATAACTAGATTTGTATCTGGCACATCTGTTGAGGCTATTGTTGAAATACCATTCTTTAATACATCTGCTATAGCAAATGGATCTTGGTTATTAGAAGTTGATTATGTAGATGCCTGGAGTAATACTAATGGTTACCCTAGAACAGTAACTTTTCATGAAGGAAGATTATATTTTGGTGGATCTAAATCTAGACCAAACACAATCTTTGCATCTAGAGTAGCAAGATTTTTTGACTTTAATCCAGGTGAGGCATTGGATGATGATGCTATAGAAGTTACATTAAACACAGGCCAGGTTAATGCTGTTACAGGATTATTCTCTGGTAGAGATTTACAAATATTTACTAAAGGTGGTGAATTCTTTTTACCACAATCAGATCTAGATCCAATCACACCAGGCAATGTTGTAATACAAGGTGCAACTAAACGAGGATCAAAAGAAGGTATCAAGCCTGTGGGAGCAGAAAGTGGTACAATGTTTATACAAAGATCTGGTAAGTCATTAAGAGAATTTTTATTTAGTGATGTAGAGTTATCTTACATATCAAATAATATTTCTTTATTATCTTCTCATTTACTTGTTTCCCCAACAGATCTAGCATTAAGAAAAGCAACATCTACTGATGATGGTGATTTATTATTAATTGTTAATAATGATGGATCTCTTGCAACTTACTCAATCTTGAGAGGCCAAAATGTTATAGCTCCATCTTTATCATCTACTGATGGTGAATTTATAAATGTAGCTGTAGATGTAGATACAATTTATTTTGTAATTAAAAGAACAGTAAATTCTAATACAGTTTATCATGTTGAAACTTTCAATGATGATAATACTACAGATGGTTCAATATTATTTATTGGTGGTACAAAACCATCATCTACAACATTGAGTGGCCTATCACATTTACAAGGTAAGACAGTTAAGGTAATTGCTGATGATGCAATGCAAACTGATAAAGTTGTTAATGGATCTGGTCAAATAACTTTAGATGCTATTCCAACAACTTATGTTGAAGTGGGATTAAACTATACACCTACTATAAAAACAATGCCGGTAGAATTAAAATTACCAAGTGGTAATACAGTTGGACAAAAGAAAAGAATAGTAGAGGCAACAGCTTTATTATACCTTTCACAAAATTTAACTTTAGATGCTAAAGAATTTCCATTTACAGCAGCAAGTTTTTTTACAGGAAAGAAAAGAAGAAAACCAATGTTAGGTTATGATCGTGAAGGACAACTAACATTTAGTCAATCAGCTCCCCTCTTCTTCACATTACTTGGGGTGGAGTATAAAGTGAGTGTAGGACAATAATGAGTATTTGGACAGTAATAGCAGTAGCATCTAGTGTAGGTAAAGCCTATGCTACTTTATATTCAGCAGCTGCTACTAAAGCTAGTATGGATGCCCAGGCAGATATATCAGCATTACAATTTAAAGAAAAAAGAATTGAATACAAAGAGCAAGGTGTTGAGGCATTAAAAGAAACTAATAAAGCATTAGGTACTATTGTTGCAAGAGGTGCAGCTGGTGGGGCCTTAACTAATGAAGGATCTATTTTAACATCACAAATTATTTCATTAAGAGAAGGTGCAGAGGACTTTTCACTTGCAGCTCTTAACCAGGAGCTAACACAAAATTTAGGTATTATACAATTTAATAATTATAAGATAGCTGGGAAACAAGCAAAAAAAATGGGTTATCTAAATGCTATATTTGGATTAGGTACTGATATGGGGCAGCTAGGTACTACCGGTGCATTTGATAAAAAACCACCAACTGATAAAAAGAAAGTAGTATAATGGCAAGAGAAAGAAAAACATATCCAGGTGGTTTAGTTAGAGGAGCAGCAATTCCTTCTATATCATTTCCTCAATTCCAAGTAGCTCAAGCTGGTATGGATAGTTTAAATAATAAACTTAATCAATTAAATAACTTTGCTTTAAAAAAAGTTGATAAAGAAATGGAAGATGCTGGTATTAAATATGCAGCTGAAAATCCTGTATCAACTGATCAATTTCTAGATGCTAATCCAGATGAAAAAAATAAACTGATAGAAGGTAAAAAAGGTACAACTTATGGCAATGCTATAAGAGCTACTCAATTAAGTTTACTTACATCACAGATTACAATGAGAGCATCTAATGATTTTGCTAATCTTAAAACAAAAGCCTATGCAAGAGATATGGATCTTGAAACATTTACAACAGAATTAAATGCTATTGTTAATGGATACTCTGATAGTTTATTAGAAGTAGATGGTGAGGCAAGTATTGTAGCTAATGCTAAACTAGCAACAACAGCAAATACTTATCTTAATTCTTATTCAGATAAATTATTAAAAGATTATAAAAACATGAAAGATGCTACTGTATTAATTTACAGTAATGAAACACTAGAATTAATACCGGATATTATTAAAGGTGGAGCTGAACAAAGTATTAATGGCCCAGATAATACACCATTAATGGGTGAAGATGGTAACCCAATAAAATTATCTTTAGATGATATTTTAAAATTGCGTAAAGAAGAAAAACAACAAGAGCTTATTGTTAATGGTATTAGTAAAGCTGATCTTCTTGCTTGGTCTAAAAATTGGGATGCAAGAGTAATTAGAGAAAAAGCAAACTTTTTATTTAGTGAGTATGTTGATACTCCATTCAATTATAAGAATGGTACAAAACATGCAAACAATATTTATAAACAAGTTCAAAATGGAAACTTTGGTGGATATGAAAATCTTAAAAAAATATATGAAAGTTTACCAGAAGATAAACAAAAAGAATTTAGATCTAAAGTTTCAGAGTGGAAACAAAGTATTATTAAAGCTAAAGAAGATGATGATAAAGCTGCTGTATTAGATAAAAAAGAAACTGTAGATAACTATAAGTTTAAATATTACACAGCTAGAGCTGATGGTAATTATGATGAGGCAAAGAAAATTCTTGAAGAAGTAAAAGATTATGATCAAGATTTGTATATTGAATTATCAGAAAAACTAGATGCTGATGAGCATGATGGCGATTTTACAAAAGATACTACAGAAGATAATTTAGGTTTTATAGATCTACAAGATAAATTAACTATTACTAAAGATCTTACACATAAAGATATACAAGAGGCTTATGACTTTAGATACATTACTAAAGACCAAAAGATAAAATTAGATGCAGATCTAGAAATATCTAAATCTAAAAAATTTACAGAAGGTGAAAAGATTATGCGTAATGCTTTTGGTTATTCAGAGGCTACTATATTAAATGCATCTAAAAAAGATAAAGCAGCTGCTAATCTTTATAGAGCAAAATCAAATGAGCTAATTGCATTTATGAGAGCTAACCCAGATGCATCAGCTAAAGATATTACAGACAAAGCATTAGAATTAACTCAAGGTGTAGAAACTAAAAAACTTAAAGAAGATGATGTTAAAGAAATGAAAACAAACATTACTTCTAAAGAATTTAAACTTTCATCTAATGTTTGGAAACTTTATTTGCAAAATTTCTATACTACAGAAGATGATCAACCTTACAATCATGCAAACTACAGATCTGAATTTTTAGAAACAACAGATGGTGTACAACGATTAATTGTTGAAATGGAAGAGTTAAAAGAAATGGAAGATGGTATGGTTTTAGAAGAAGGTTTTATTGACTACTTTGATAAAACTTTTACTAGACCAAAAGTTAATGGAAAACCTATATCAAATGAATTTATAGAAAAATTTATAGAACAATTACAATCTTATAAAACAGCATTAGGGGAGCTTGAACAATAATGTCATCATTAGAAGAAAAATATTTAAACTACCTAGATTTTAAAAATAGTGATAACGATTACAAGTTAACTGAAAATGGTTATGAGTTATTTGAAAATAAGAAAAAAGGATTTTTACAATCTGCTAAAGATTACACAACTAATACATTACAAACATATAAAGATATTGGTAGCACAGTTTTAAAATACAATAATGAAATTGGAACCGGTATAGCTAGAGGTACAACTAAACTTGTAGAAAGTGTTGGTGGTTTAGGATTAGCAACATTAGAAAAGTTAGATCTTGCTAGTGAAGGATCTGTACAAAAGTTTGGTGATTTCTTTGCTAAAGAAGTTTATCCAAGAATAGGTGAAACAGAAACATTAGCTGGAGGATTTGCAGAAGGTATATCTCAATTTTTAACTCCAGGTCTAGGTTACTACAAATTATTTGGTACATTAATAAAAGCAAAAGGTGTTATGCCTTTTGTAACAAGAGCATTAGCAGCAGAGGCAGCAACTGTAGGTACAGCTCAAGTTCCTATGGATCCAAACTTTGTTAGCTTTATGTCAGAAATGTTTGATATTGATACTGAACAAGCTGACAGTTTAAGTAAAGAAATATTTAATTACATTGCTACACCAGAAACAGAATACAATGCTGATACTGTTTTTAAAGAAAAGATGAAAGCTATTATTGGTGATAGTGCATTAGGCCCATTAGGTGAAGGTGTAATGTTATTAGGAAAATTATTTAAAGGATTTAAGGAACAGCCGGAAGTAGTTAAGGAATTAAACAATAGTATAAATTTATCTGGTGGATCTGCTATGAACCCAGAAGGGCCTTTAGCAAAAGAAATAGAAGAAGGTACTTTTTCTTACAAATCAGAATTAGAAGGGCCAGAAAAATTTGATACTGTTATGATTATGAATAGTATTGAACCGGTTATTATTGGTACAGGAAAAAATAACAAAGTTAAAGTTGAAGATATAATTAATCATTTTGATCAAGCTCCTAAACTAGATATTAAAAATCCAGATGATTTTAAATTAATGGTAGACCAAGGTGTTAAAGAAGTAACTTACCAACTAGATCAAAAAGTTACAGGGGCCGGATGGTATGACAAAGATATTAAAATAGCTATGGAAAAATTAGATGACATTAATCCTAAATTTAAAGGTAATGATCAAATAAAAGATATGGTAGTATTCTTTACAGCTATTGCCTCGCCAGGACAAAATGTTGGAATGGATTATAAAGTAGCTGCACAGATTGCAGATATTTATTTAGATACAGGAAAGTTCCCTACTACAAATCCTAACAGCCTTCGTAATTCAGAAGATGTAATGGTTAAATTAGGTAGAGCTGAAATAGGTGAAGAAAAAGGATGGACACAAAGATCTCACTTAAAAGGACAAATAGAATTTGTACAAAAGTATGTTGATGCAAATGGATTAGATGCATTTTTAGAATTCCTACATACTCCAACTACAAGAAGAGCATTAAATGATTTAAGAAAATCTTATGGAATGAAACCAATAGCTGGTGCTTTAGATAAAGAGATCTATGGAGCTGATATGTTTGGCCCTAAAGTAAGTAAATTTATGCAGAGCTTAATGGGTACTTCTGATGAGGCTGTTCCAGATATTTGGTTTACTAGAGGATTTAATAGAAAGTCCGGTAATGTTTATACTATTAAAAAAGATGGTGTTAAAACAAATGCTGATCAACCAAGAAATCTTTCTGAACGAACAATCATGGATAATTATATTGAAGAAATACGAATACAATTAGAAAACAGCATAGGTGTTAAATTAAATGCTCGTGACACACAGGCTGTTCTATGGTACTTTGAGCAAGGATTATATACAAAACTAGGAGTAAAAAGTGAACCAAAAAGTTACGCAGACGCAGCAGAAACAATCATTGAAAGAAAAGCCAATGACATCAAAGGAGGCTTTTCACAAAGCGATGTTAGTAATGTTGAAAGCAAAAAAAACAAAAACAAGAAAAGATATATCGTCAACGAAGATCTAGATCTAGATACAGGGGATCTTTATGGAATTGATGCTGATGAAATTGACGAATTTAATAAAGGAGTTAAATAATGTCAAAACCAGATATTTCCATAGATACTATAGAAAACCAAGATAGTTCTTTTTTAGATAAAAAATTAGATAAGTTAGCTGAAACTATTCTTCCTGTAGAAAATGAAATTATTAATACAAGTAATAATGAAGATGTAATTCTTGAAAAAGAAATATTAGAAAAAACTAATATAGTAGAAAAAAAAGAAGATGAACAAGAAGAAGTTTTACTTGCATCTATCTTTCCTAAAAAAATACCTAAACCAAACAAATCTAAAACATACAAAGATAAAACTCATGGCGATACAATAAAAGAGGCCCAAGAAAAACAAGCAGAGATTTTATCTACCAAAGTTCCAGATAATAAAATGTTTGTAATAGAAGAAGGAACAGGAAATATAATCTTTAAACAATTCAATGATGCAGAGTTAAAAGTTATTGAAGATACAATGAATGATTTACAATTAGGTAAATTAAAAATTAAAGAAGGTTCTTTACAAACTACATTAAGAAATTCTGACCATCCTAATTTATTTAAAAGTGTTGCTACATTCCAAGACTTTGTAGCTACTGTTTTTAAAGACAGTATTAATTCTGCTAAACGAGGCAAGATGACTATGGAAGAAATAGCAGCAGCAACAGCCAAGTATGGAAGAAATGATGTGTACATGCAGATCCTTAAAAATCCAGAAGGCACACCTTTTAAAACAGAATTTGCTTATAGAGCTATTATGGAAGTAACAGTTGCAAGAGCAGAGGTAGATAGACTTGCTAAAATAGTAATGTCAGATAAAGCAACAGCAGCAGATGTAGAATTATTCTACAGAACATTTGCATTGTATGGATCTTTATTTTCTAAAACAGCTGGTGCAATATCTGAAAGTGGTAGAACACTTGGTATCATATCTAAAATGGATACACCTAAAGTTGAGGGTATTGATGAGTTAGGTGATATTTTAAAACAGATGAATGTTGATCCTAAAGATACAACAGCTGCTGCTAAAATTGCTCAAGCCTATTTAAAATTAGAACCACATCAAAAATCTAAATTTGCTAAAGATGGTATTGTAACTAAATTTAGAGATGCCTGGGCAGAGCTTTGGATTAACACAAGATTAATGTCACCTATTACACACACAGTAAACATTGCTGGTAATATTACTTTTAATACTTTGAGAGTTGTAGAGTATGGAATTGCAGCTGGTATTAATAAAGTTCCTTTAATGTCATCAGCTGATGGTGTGATGTTTAATGAAGTTTGGGCCATGATTAAATCTATGAGATATGGATCTAAACTTGCTGTAGGTAATGCATGGGCCTCTTTAAAATCTGGTGAAAGTGTTACAACAAAAATGGATTTAAGAAAAGATAAAGCAATATCAAAAGAGTTAGCTGGTAAGTATAAAGACACAGCTCTTGGTTCATTTTTTGAAGTAATGGGTACAATGGTTAGAGTGCCTGGCAGATTGTTAGTTGCAGAAGATGAAATGATGAAAGGTTTTATTTTTCAAATGGAGCTTGAAAGAATTGCAACAAGTAAAATGAATAAATTTTTAAATGATTTTCCAGACGATAAAGCTGGAGCTGAATTAGTTTATAAAAAAACTTTAGCAGATCCAGATACTGCAACTGTTAAAGAAGTACAAGAAAGTATGTTAGAAGGAACATTCCAAAAAGATTTACCTCCAGGAATATTTTCTAAATTACAAGGCATTCTAAATGTACCAGAAATGAAAATGTTTGTACCTTTCTACAAAACAATTATGAATATCTTTTTTGAAAGTAACAAAAGAAACCCAGCTCTTGCCTGGATATCTAAAGATGTACGAAAAAATTTATCTGGTGGAAATGGAAAGAAAGCTCAACAACTTGCTATTGCTAAACTATCTACCGGTGCAATGTTAATGTATCAATTTGGAAGTATGGCTTATGGAGCTAATGTTACAGATCAAGGAACAATGATTACAGGAATGATGCCGACAAGAAAAGGTGAGAGAGAGGCATTTCAAAGAAAAGGTTTATTACCTTATTCAATATGTAATATGCAAGATGATGGTTTATATCAATGTACTTCTTATGCTAGATTTGATCCTGTATCATCTTTACTAGCTATCTCTGCTGACTTTGCTTACATGGCATCAAGACCAGGACAATATGAAAATCCTAATTTTGCTAATGACATGGAGGCTTTATTTAAAGCTGGATTAGGATCTATCTTCCCATACATCATGCAACAACCATTTGCACAAGGTGTTACTCAACTTGGTGCATTGTTTCAACCTGGATATGGTGATCCAGAGGATATGGCAACAAGATCATTAACAACACTATTAAAAAAATTAACAGAGGCAACAGTTGGTATTGGTATAAATCCTTTAGGTACTTTTGGTAACTACTTAACTAAACATTCAGATCCAACAATCTATGATACAATGATTACAACTGACCAGTCATCATGGTGGAGAGAAAATTTTGATGGTGATATACCAGCTCCTATTAGAGCATTCTATAAAGAATATAATAAAGCAATGCATCAATCACCATTCTTTAATCCGGAATTAGAAGAAAGAGTTAATCTATGGGGTGAAGTAATGGTAGGCCCAGAAATGAATGTGTTTAGTCCAATTAGAACACAGAAAGAAAAATACAATAGAGTTGATGATTGGTTAGTTAAATTAGGTTTAGGTATTCCAATGCCAAGAGCTTTTATTAGTGGTATCCCTCTTACATCAGAAGAATACAAATCTATTATTATGTACATGAATTCTGATATTGATGGTGATGGTACTATGTTAGATGAAATGTTAGATATGATTGATAATGATCAAGATTGGAATGATATGTTGCCTGGTGATAAATTATCAGCATTAAAAAATATTGTTTCAAATAGAAGATCATTGGCAGAAGAAAACTTTTTAAGCAATAATCCTATTTTTAATGACAAGGTAGAATTATTAAAAGAAAGGGTAAATAGGAAAGGGAAAAGATAGTGGTTTTTTTTTGTTCTACTATACAAAACGATAACATAAGCATAGGAATTATATATGGCAACATTTAATGTAAATGACACAGCAAGAAGAGTACAGTACACATCAAGTGGACAATCCTCTCATACATTTAATTTTCAAGTTAATGCAATATCTGAAACCCAGGTACATAAAAATGATACTCTTTTAACAGAGGCTACTCATTATAATACATCCCTTAATGCAGATGGAACAGGAACAATCACTTTTACCTCTGGCAATGTACCAACTTCTGGCGATATAATTACTATCATTGGTGATCAACCATTATCTAGAACAGGAGTTTATAGTACAGGCCAGGTTATTACACCAACTGCTCTTGAAACTGATTTTGATAATGTAGTTATTAGACAACAACAATTAAAAGAAATTACAGATAGATCTGTTTCATTAAAACCAACTACTCCTAGAACAGTTACAGGAACAGGAACAAATGGCCCATTATACTTTCCATACAGCACAACATCTGCAAACTCTGGAAAAATAATTAGATATAATGCTGCTGGTACATCTTTAGAATTAGGGCCAGATAGTACATCAATAGATGCATTAGCTGCTATTACATCTGATTTAACAACACTTGCTGGAATATCAGCTAACATCACAACTGTAGCTGGACAAATATCTCCAACTAATAATCTTTCTACTGTAGCTGGATTAAGCTCACAAATTAGTACATTAGGTTCAATATCTGGATTATCAACTCTTGCTGCTAATTCTGCTAATGTAACAACTGCTGCTCAAAATGCTGTTGCTATTAATACAGCAGCTACAAACATTACTGCAATTCAAAATGCTAGTACAAATGCTACAAATGCTGCTGCCTCTGCAACTGCTGCTGCTGCTAGTGCTGCTAGTGCTGCTGCATCATCTGGAGGAGGTTCTGTAAAAGTTACTACTAATGATACTTCACCTAGTTTTTTAAATCATAAGTTACTTGTTTCTGGTGGCCTTACAAAAACTGTGGGTAATGCTGGAGGAAATGAAACATTAACATTAACTGCTCAAGCAGCAGAAATTTATGGATTTAAAAAATCATTTACAGCAACTACATCAACAAAAACTGTAACAGTACAATCAGTTGGTGGTTCTAATAAATATTTTATAGATGGGATACAGCAAGAAGAGCTATATTTATTTGAGGGTAATACTTATATTTTTGATCATCCATCTGGACATCCATTTAGATTTTCAACAGATAGTGGAAACTCAAGTGCTTATACAACTGGAGTAACAGTAAACTCATCTACTAAAGTTACAATAGTTGTAGCAGCTAATGCTCCTACTCTTTACTATTATTGTTCATCTCATTCAAATATGGGGGGTGTTGCTTATACTCCTGTTCCAGCTAATAATACTTTACAAGTAGTAACAACAAATGGTGGTCAAGATAATATAACTTCTACAGAATATAACAGTTTTATTCAAGATCCAATCTTTGCTGCAAGTGGTATTACCTGGAGTATTAGTAGTACCGGATCAACACCAGGAGAGATACGAGCTACTATATAGTGTACTTTAAATGTTTATGTATAATAATATGGAAAATAACTTAATAATTAACTTAATAATTTAGGAGGCTGATTTGGCTGTTATAGATTTAGGCAAGATAAAATTAACATGGCGATCTACTTATAATAATTCAACTGCTTATGTAGTTGATGATGTTGTAGCTTATACTGATACTGGAGTTATCAGTACATACATTTGTGTTGCAAACACAACTGGTAATGCTCCATCATCTAGTGGTACAGCTCATGCCTCTTGGCAATACATGACTAAAGGTGTTGCTTTATCTGGTTCTGCACATGGTGATTTACCTTATTACAATGGATCATCTTATGTGCCATTAACTGCTGGATCAAATGGTTTATTTTTAAAAACTCAAGGTTCTGGTGCAGCTCCAGTATGGGCTGCTCTTAATGAATATGATGATACAAAAGTACAAAACAATATTGCTTTACTTGGATTTAAAGTAGCAACAACTGGAAGTTTATCTAGGTATTCTCTTAATGATCAAGTCATAGATGAATTTGTAGATAGTTCTGGTATTGATGCTGGTAATACTTCAAATGCAATTAATTCTGCTGGAAAACTTTTAAGTTTATCAGCACAAGGTAACTACTGGGGAACTGGTGCTGATGGTGCAGTAACTATATCTGGTAATACAAGTTTAACAGTACCAAACAAAAATGGTTCTTATGATGGAGATATGGTTATTAAGAATTACACAAACTTAACTATTAACTCTGGTCAAACTTTAACAACTGATCAACCAGGTAGAGGATTAATGATTTTCTGTACTGGTAATTGTACTATTAATGGTACTCTTTCAATGAGATTTAGAGGGCCTTTTGCTAATCCAACAACAGCTGGAGGTTCAGACAATAAAGTTGTAAATGCAAATGGGATACAAATAGGTTATCTTAAAACTGGTTCTACTGAAAGTTTACCATCTGTAGATTTATCTGGATCTGGAACTGCTGCTACTGGTATTCAAAATGAATTCCCAGCTGGTGGAACTGGTCATTTATTTAATGTATCAAGACAAGGTGCAGCTGGAGCTGAAAGTGTTGCTGGTTCTAGTACACAAGGAAATGATGCTGCTGCTGTTTCTGGATCAACTGGAGGAGGAGGATCTGGGGGATCACACGATAGTGGAAATTCTGGTTCTGGTGCTTATGGAAATTGCTGGGGTGGAGGATCTGGTGGAGGAGGTTCAAGAACTGGATCTGCTACATCTGCTATAGCATGGGGTGGAGCTGGTGGAAATGCCGGATCTGCAACTGGATGTGGTGGAGGAGCCGGAAATCCTAATGGTTCAAACAACTCTGGTGCTACAAATTCTGGTGAAGAAGGAACTGGTGGTGCAATATGGTTATTCGTTAAAGGTAATTTAACAATAGGTGGTTCTGGTGAAATTACTGCTGTTGGTTCTCAAGGAAATACTGGTACTGAAGGTGGAGGAGGAAACTCTGGATCTGGTGCAGTTTTAATTGGATATGGTGGAACATTATCTAATTCTGGTTCTGTAAGTGTTGCATCAAGATCAAGAAATACAAGTACAAATAATGGTAAAGGTGGTCAAGGTGCTGCTGGTCATACTGAAATGGTACAAGTGCTTAATACTGATGAGGCAGCTGGTAATATGGATTTAAGATCTGTTGCATCAACAGCTGCAACTTCTCCAAGCAAAGGAGATTTGGTACTTTTATATAGTGACCAAGCTGGTACAGCTACACTTAATACAGATATTAAAGGTTTTATATCAAGAGATAATGGTTCAACTTATATAGAAGGAACATTAGTATCCGAAGGTACTTATGGTACTTCAAAAATTGCTGCATTTCATGACAAAGAATTTACTGGTTCTGCTGGTACTCAAATAAAATATAAAGTTACTACTCATAACCAGGTACTTACTAGCAAACAAACTAATATTGAGGCTGTGTCATTAGGATGGGCTTAATATAATATTTCCTTTTATCTATTGTTATTTTGTAATATAGTCATACTATGTATAATTTTAACAACGATAAGTTTATAAAATCTCAACAAAATAAAATCCGATATCTTTCTCCACAAAATCCTGGGGTGAATGATAATGATCTTGCAAATATAGGTGTTGCAAGAGGTATTATTCCAGATGATTTTTTTGAATATCTTACACACGATTTTGATAATTTAAGTGGTACAGTTAATAACGATTTAGCTGGTCATATATCTTATGAGTATGATTTGAATTACAAAATCAATGATGAGGTAAATAAATTTTTTCAAGGCATGGTTAGTTACTATCCAGTATTGCAAAAAGAACTTTATGAGTATAAAGTTTTAAGTCATGATTGCCCAGTAGAAATGCATACTATGTGGACAAACTTTCAATCCAAAGGAGATTTTAATCCATTACATAGACATAGTGGTATTTATTCTTTTATTATATTTGTAAACATTCCTTACGATTTAAAAACAGAATTAAAAAGATATAAAAAACCACAAGAAGAAAATGCTACTTCAAAATTATCTTTTGTATTTACAAGATCAAATGGTCAAATAGGAGTAAAGCATATTCCAGTTGAGAGATCTTACGAAAAAACTATCTTCATGTTTCCAGCAAAGTTATGGCATTGTGTTTATCCTTTTTTTTCAAGTGATGATTATAGAGTAACTATTTCTGGTAACATGAGATTTAATACAAGGAGTGATAAATGATAATACCAAATACTATAGGAGATAACATTGATATATTTGAAAGTGCTTTGAGTAGTAATAACTTACAAGCATTTGATGAATTAAAAACAGATATGTTTCCCTGGTACTCATCTAAAATAATAGATGAAGAAGATGGAGATGTAGTGCCTAATGAAAATGAAAACTTACAATTTGTTCATACAATTTATAAAGATCATTCACCATATAGTAATTATTTTAATATGTGTATGCCTATACTAGATGTTCTAAATGCTAAATCTATTTATAGAATAAAAGTTAATTTAACATTTCCTACCAAAGAACCTAAAAAATTAGGAACAATGCATAATGATTTAATGTGGGCCAATGAGGGAATAGTAAATTGTAAAGTAGCAATATTTTATCCTACTAAAACAAATGGTCAATTACATATTAAAGAAGGAAAAGAAATACATGAGATTGATAATAATCGTAATCAATTAGTAAGGTTTCCAAATGAATTGAAACATTTAGGAATTAGTAATACAGATAATAAATTAAGGTATGCTGTAAACATAGTATATTTTTAAAGGAGAAACATGGGCAGATATAGTAATAAATTAAAAGTAGAAATAATAAGTCCTAACAAATTTCCAGTTATGGTATTGGATGATTTTTATAACAATCAACAATTAACAGAAATATGGCATGATATTGATGGATACAATTTAGGTAATACAAGAATGATTTGGCAAGATAATTCTAACGATCCTAATAGAGCTATAGATAAAAGAGGTGATGCATTAGCAACAAACTCAAGAATATATTTGGATCAAGTATATCATCCAGAACATAGATACATGTCATTTATATTATTGCATTACAGCAAACTAATGACACCACCAGTTATAGATGCTTATAAAGAAATACATCCATCCACCAGAAATATAGAAAATGTAAACAGAGATTACACAATGATTTCATATTATAAAGATAAAGAAAAATATGAGTTTCATAAAGACAGAGCTACTCATACTGCTTTATGGTGGACATTTAAAGAACCCAAAGGATTTACTGGAGGAGATTTAGTATTTAAAGATAATGGTGAAACCATAGAATGTAAGAATAATAGAATGGTTTTATTTCCTTCTTATTATTTACACGCATCTAAAGCTGTAGAATTAAAAGATAAAAAAGTTATAGGTTCTGGTAAGTATACTGTTTCACACATGTTTAATATTAATACTTAAATAAATACAATGAGGTTTAAGCATGGCTAAAAAAACTACAAGAAAAGCAACAGTACACAGCATAACTCTAAAACACATCAACGAAAAGTTAGATCATATTCATAAAGATCTAGATCAAAACACAAAAGATATTGTCCAATTAAAACAAGAAGTCGCAATGGGCCGAGGTGGTCTTAAAGTGATCTTCTATATTGGAGCTATAATTTCTATAATAATAGGAGGTTTAAAAATTGGAAAATTTATTTAATGGAATATGTACTTGTAATGATACTATGCTCATCTGTGGCCAACTCTTGTTTGCCTCCACACATATATCCTAATACATTTCCAGATGCCTACAGCTGCATGGTTCAAGGCTATCAAAGCTCACTAGATAAAACTATAGATATTGGCCCAGAGGATATTAACTCTGGTGGCATGTACATAAAGTTTGGATGTAACCCTAAAGAAATCAAGAAAGGAATATCAACATGATACAAGGATTAACTGCTCTAATGCCTATACTAAATAAGGCTATAGATTTAGTTCCAGATAAAAACAAAATTGCAAAACAAAAAGCTGACATAGAAAAAGAATTAATGAAAGCTCTTGTTGATGTAGATAAAGAACAAGCAAAAATTAATAGAGCTGATGCTCAAGCTACAGGAGCTTTGTCCTGGGTACAAAGATTATGGAGGCCATGCCTAGCATGGGTATGTGTCCTGGCATTTGCATTTCAATTTTTAGTTATACCAATTACTAATTGGTGGTGTGCTATGAATGGTACAACAATACATTTACCTACTCTTGATAGCTCAACTTTAATGACAGTATTGTTTGCCTTACTCGGTATGACAGGAGCAAGATCTTTTGATAAGTTAAAAAAAATTAGCAGCAAGAAATGAGGATAAAGTTAATTATGTTTTTAGTTGTTTATTGGGTATGCATAGTAGGAGCTACAACAAATATTTTATGAGGTGTTATGAATTATTATTTTACAGGCTTGTTAATTATAGCAATGGTATTGTTAGCCTTATGTGGAGGGCCACCTAATTACTAATGAAGATCTCTGATAAAACATCTGTTGATATGCCAATTAAAAATTTAATTAGTATTATTGTATCTGTAGCTGTAGCTGTGTGGGCCTACTTTGGTTTAATTGAAACTCAAAACAAACATAGTACACAATTAGAATTGTATGAAAAAGATATAGAATTAAATACAGAGTTTAGAATTAAATGGCCAAGGGGCCAGGCTGGATCTTTACCAGCTGACCAGGAGCAATTCCTTTTAATAGAAAATCTTTTTAAATCTGTAGATACATTAGAGAAAAATCAAGAAATGAATATGACTAACAAAGTTAATATAGAATTCTTAACTAAACAATTAGAGAAAGCTCTCAAAGATATTGAAAAATTAAAAGATGCAAACAGAGAAATTAAATATTCAAATGGAAATGGAACACACTAATGTTTGAGGTAGTAGCTTTATTAATGTTTTTAAATGGCGATCTTACAGAGTATCGTAAGCAGCCAGATTTTGGTACTTGTTTAGAAAGAGCTAGAGTAGCTAGAAGAACATCTAATCCAGATACAGTTCAATATCAATGTGCAAAAGTAATGGCTGAATTAACAGAAGATAAACAACATATATTAACAATAAAAAAGGTAGATTAAAATGGCAATGGTAGAAAGAAAAGAAACTAAATATGTAGTAGTACATTGTGCTGATACTCCAGCTGATATGGATGTGGGAGCTGCTGATATTAGAAGATGGCATGTAGATGAAAGAGGCTGGGATGATCTGGGTTACCATTGGATAGTGAGAAGATCTGGGCAGTTGGAACCTGGCCGAGATCAAAGACTACAGGGTAGTCATGCCCTTGCAGTTAATAGTAAAAGTATAGGTGTGTGCCTAGTGGGAAGAGGCGATAACTTTACAGAAGATCAGATGTACACACTTCATAATGTAATACAAACAATAAGAGATATGCACCCAGAAATAGAAGTCATTGGACATTCAGATGTGGAACCAAAGAAACCACATTGTCCAGGATTTAATGTAAAGGAATGGTATCAAGATGAGTTCATCGGCTAAAGGTTATTCAAGAGTATTAACCATATCAGATCTTCATTGCCCCTGGGAACATCCAGATGCATTTGATTTTTTAAAAGCATTAAAGAAAAAAATTAAACCGGACTTTGTACTTAACCTAGGTGATGAGGCAGATGCCCATGCTCTATCAATGCATGATAGTGATCCAGATCTTATGTCAGCCGGTGATGAGCTGATAGCTGCTAAAAAAAGATTACATAAATTAGAAAAAATTTTTCCAGAAATGACACTACTACATTCTAATCATTCATCATTAATATATAGAAGAGCATTGAAACATGGAATGCCAAGAGCTTACTTAAAAAATTATAATCAGTTTTTAGAAGTAGGCCCAGGATGGGAATGGGTAGATGATATTACAATACCATTATCAGATGGATCTAAAGCATTTGCTACACATGGTATGTCAGCTGATGGATTAAAACTTGCTATGCAATATGGCCTTCATACAATCCAGGGCCATTTCCACAGTAAGATGAACATACAATACTTCTCAAATCCTTCTTCATTAATATGGTCAATGCAATGTGGCTGCCTCACAAAACAATCAAGTCTTGCCTTTGAGTATGCTCGTAATTTTAAAATGAGATTTGTTATTGGAACAGGAGCTGTCATTGATGGACAACCAAAACTTTACATTATGAGATTAGATAAAGATAACAGGTGGGATGGTACTATAGTCTAATGGCTAAACAAAAGTTCACTCATTTTGTACCTCGTGATAAACCTAAAAAAAGACCAGGAGTACACACAAAAAGTTTAAATAAACATAAAAAATTACAACAAAAAAACACTAGATATAAAGGTGGTGGAAGATGACAGCTAAAGCAGATTGGAAAGAAGTAGTACAAGAATTAAAAGACCAGGTAAGAATACTCAAGGATGAGAAGGCAGAGCTGCAATCAAGTGTTAAAGAAAAAGAAAGTGCATTGAAAAGATCAACACAAAAATTAGAGAATGTTACAGAAGATTTAGATGCAGCTAATCAAGAGATAGAACAATTAAAGAAACCAAAAGAAGATGAAATCAGTAACGATTGATAACACAAAATATTTTTTTAAGAAATTAACCTGGCTTGATATTGTAGGTGATAGTACGATTGCTGGTGAAAATGATTATCATAATATGAAGTGTGCAGAGATAATTACAGAGGCATATGTCTATGACATCTTTGAGGAGGATGGTAGGGAGTTTGTAAGAACCTTTGCATCTTACCAAACAAAAAACAATGAGTTCGGATTTGGGGATAGAAACTGTTATCCTATGGAAGTCTTTGATAAACGCAGCCAGAAAGCCATCAGAGAGGCCTCCAGATTAACATTAAAGGGGTAGCTAGTATGATTGGGTGTATAGAAACTAAACCTTCTGTATAGGCTTTATATTCAATTTAAAGGTAAAGTCTTTGGTATGTTCTCTACTGAACCTAATAAACCAGCACAATAGCTACCGAACACTACATAACCATGGTAAAAAAATCTATCTAGCTCTACTTTATCCTTGTTTAGAATGGTTCTATGTTCAAAAAGATTATGCTCATGTGGATCCTGGCATTGCTCTTCTGTAACCTGGACAGGATGCATCATATATAATTCAGATCCTACACCCAGGTATAAAATCAAAACAAATAGTTTCACGATTTACAAAGATGTACGAGCTGCTTAATTATCTCTTGAATTCTATCCTTTAGTTTTGTTATAATCTTGTCCTTTATTTTTACATGTTCATACAAGGCTACAACCTCTTGTTCTTTTTTAGATAGTTTAGTTTGTAACTAACCATTCAAATCTTTGTGGCCCTTATTAATTGTAAGTAGATTATCTCTTTCTTCTGACAATCTATCTATTTCTTTTTCTAATCCAGAAAAATTTAGATCTTTATGTTTTTTTAATCCTTCATTCATTTTTTTTACCTCATTCTCAAAAGAAATATCTGTTCCATGATCTTTCTCTTTCTTATAAGTTTTAGTTGCCATCACTATTCTCTGTTGGATTTTTAATAAACAAATGTTCTATCTTATCTCTATGAGTTTCAAACCACAGCTCTTCAAATGGTCTAATCTCTACATCACTTGGGAACATAGGATTGTGTTCTAGCTTTTGTAACTCTGGACTACTAGCTGTATAAAACTTTTGATAAGGTTCTATACCATCTTCAGTACCAGGAATTGTTATACAAATAACATCTTCTGTGCCATCAAAAGCCTCTATCAATCCCTTAATAAATTCTTTTCTAAATCTGCTTTTGTATAACTTCATCATAATATTTCTATACCTCTTGGTTTAGCTGGATGTACTTTAATATGATTATCTCTTTCTAATAACCTTAACATGCGATGCACATTTGAATGTACACATCCCATGTGTTTAGCTATCTCTCTTACTGTAGGAGGTACTCTATCTTTTTTGTAATAGACTTTAATGTAATCTAAAACTCTTAATTGTTTTTTAGTTAGCATTACTGTCGCCATTGTTAACCTCCTTTTTCTTTTTAATTATTTCATTAAGTTTTGATTTAATGTATGAGCAACGAATAGAGATCTGATCACCAGCTGCTGGTAATTGCTCTTTACAATTATCCCAATTATTTTTTTGAGAATTTTCTTGATCTTCTATTTTATTTAGTCTTTCTTCTGGTGATAGATTTGCATCTTTAGAAATAGTATTCATTTTTTCTACTTGTTCTTTAGAATACTTAATCCATTTATTATCTTCTGCTGTTGGTTTAGAAGATACAGCTGCATTGCCATCATCATCTTCACTAGGTAATCCATAGATAGCTTGTAAAGAATATCTTTTGGCATAAGTAATAGCAGATCCCAGGGCCTGGCTATCATCATACTTATTATTTTTTGGAATGATTAAGTATCTAGATTTAATTACAGCATCACTATCAGTATGCATTAAACTTGTTGTTACATACATAGTAGTGTCAATTACACCTTCTATTATTTGTTTTTGATAATCAATAGTTTGTGTAAATGCTAATCCAAACTTGGCCCCTTGATTAGCAGCTGCAATTACATCTTCTAATCCAGCATAACTTGATTTGAAATAAGGATTTTTTTTATCCTTAACTGCTACATTAGCCTCTTGTTGAAACTTACTTAAAGCCTCAACTATACTTTTAGTGTTGGGTTTCGTCATCGTCATTTTCTCCTGGTTCTTCTGGTTCATTTATTGCTCCTTTGTCCACATGAATTGTGAATATTTGATTTTGCATTTTAAGACCTTCAATGGCAGCCATAGCCACATACTCAATAAGCTCCTCAACAAAAGGAACCTCAAGTTCAAGACCGGTCTTTTCATAGATCTTGTTTCTAACTTTCCTGGCACTTTCTTTTCTTGCCAATAAATAGGCATTGATCTGAAAGTATTTTCTTGGATCATCATCCATTCATATCCTTTATGGTAAACCTTCTAGTTATTGTAGGAGCTGCACCTTCAACTTTAATTGTTTTAGTTTTAGCTCTTTCATAAGTAGAATGATTAATCATATATCCTTGGCATTCAGCTTTCTCATGCTCACCCAGGATCTCTTTCATTCTTATTGATACTGTGTCCTGGATTTTTTTAGATGCTTTGATTGCTTTATCAGCAGATAGATAATCATCTATTAATTGTGGTAGTTCATTATTTTTATTAAAGTTAATTACATCTTTAGATCCATTACCTTTGAAGATCCTTGATGCCTCTTTTGTATTAGCAGCTGCGTAGTGTAGCTTATCACCTTGCATGATACCATCAACTCTATGCCAAAATTCTACAGCAGCATTAATTAACTTATCTTGTATTTCTTTATTTGGTTTATAAACAAACCATTGTAACTCCCATCCCTTAACTAACCTAACCAAGATGGCATAGTTATAACCGGTAGTTAAGAGTTGGGCCTGTACCTGGAGTTTATAAATTTCAGATACATCATCAGAGGCAGCCCCAGAATAATTTTTAATCTCAATCACACCCTTACCATTCAAGCTGTGGGAGCTTTTAAAATGGTCAATCAAGTTTAAAGTTTTATCAAGATGCATTTCTGCATCCAGGGAGCTGCCTATTTTTCCACCATCAACTTCATAGAAGTATGCTTTATCCGGAACACTTATATTTAGAGGGAGCTTTCCTTGTTCAGCACAAATCAATTTCAGTTCATTGTGAAACATTTGTATTATTGCCGGTTCTAAAATAGTACCAGCTTTAACTTTAGGTAAGTTAGCTATGTCATTTGTAGCCTCCTGTCCTTGTAAGGCATTGATTGCCTTTTCCAACTCATCATTCGGTGAGCTGAAACCTATATAACCTTGATCGGTTAAAACTAAATTAGGGATAGAGCTAGATCCTATCTCTCTTCTGGCATACGAAGTTAATTTCATTATATGCCTCCCATCATTCCATAGTATGCAGCACACTTATCTGACAACGCACACATAACTATAGTAAATAAATAAATTGCAACTAACATTAAAAGAAATGTTATGCACTCGGCAGCAAACTTGATTTGCTCTTTATACTTTTTAATCAACTGTATCATCCTTACTCCTTTTTAATTGGTGTCTAAATGACCTGGTATAGTTTATCTTTTAGACACATATTGTTTCTATTATAGATGAACATTAACAGAACATCTATTTACATAATTTCTTACAGTAGAAGGATACCATTCACCATTTCTAACTGTAGGAATTCCTCTTGCATTTAGAGCTTTTGCAATTTCAGATAATGTAGTTACACCATATTTTTTAAGATCTACTATAAGGTTATTAACAGATCTAGCTTTCTCATCTGCTAACAATTTCTTTTTAGCATTACCTTTTATTGCAGCTTGTTTTAAGTTTTTAGTATTACCTAAAACAACTCCTCTTTTTTTTGCCTGGGCCAAAGCAGATTTAGTATTCTTTCTTAAAGTATCTAAATACTGTTCAGCTACAGCAGCCAAAACTTGTATCGTAAATTTATTTACTGATGGCATATCACAACAAACAAACTCAATCTTACTTTCCATAAGTGATGCTGTGAATGCCAGGTTACGAGATAGTCTATCAAGTCTAGCAATAACTAAAGTTGCTTTTTCTTTTTTACATAACTCCAGGGCCTGTGTTAATTGTGGTCTATCATTTTTAGATCCACTTTCTTCTTCCTGGAATACTTGCAGCAGCTCATCATTCTTAACAAACTCATTAATAGTTTGTAATTGATCAGCAGATCCATAACCTTCCTTACCTTGCTTATCTGTACTAACTCTAGTGTAACCTACATATTTTTTCATTACGCAGCCCCCTTATCCATATAGTATCCTTCGGATCCTAATTTTAATTCAGCAAATAAAAATGTTTTAGTATAGCCAAACTTTTTTACAACTTGTTTTCTGTTTGCAATTCTAAAAACTTTTTCCCATGCCATAATTACAGCTTGTGCTTTATGTGGAGCTTTAACTTTGCAAATAACTTTTTCTGCTTTTTTTATTAACCATGTTTTCATTTGTGTAGCCTCCCTAGCTTTTGTTGTTCTTATATTGTTCATATACTAAATATATATTTACGATATATAAATAGTCAAGAGTTAAATTAATAAAAAGGAAAAAAAATATGCAACCTAAATTAACCCCACTTTTCCTTAATATTTCAGCAGATTTGAAGAGTAAGCTAAAGATCCAGGCTAAAAAAGAGAGGATCCCTATGGTTACTTTGATCAGCGAGGTATTGGAATTTGGACTACCGAAGAGAAAACAAATCAAAAAACAAATCATGGGAGGTATAAGTAATGGCCGATAAAATAAATCCGGATCACTACAAAGATAACAAAATAGAAACTTGCGATGCTACATTCTCACAATTATCAGAGGCAGAGATACTTGGGGCCTGTAAGTTTAATATAGCTAAATACACATTCAGAGCTGGTAAGAAAGTACAAACTCTTGAAGGTACTAGGGATGACATTGGTAAGGCCCATTGGTACTGCGAGAGATTACTCAAAGAGCTTACTGACATGATTAATAAAAGAAAAAAAGCAAAACGAAAAGATCCAACAGATATTGATCTTGAAGATCTAACAGAAGAAGATCTACAGGAGCTGCTAAACCCTGGAGCTAAAGTTGTTCCAATAAAAAAGAAAGAGGATAAGAATGACAAAAATTCCAAATAATGTAATGCGACCACCGAAAGGTTTTGAGTATGTACAACAAGGATCTGTACCTAATGTTCAAGCTAAACCCATTCAAGATGATACGAAGATAAGGATCAACTATCTTGAAAGTAAATTAGATAAGATCATGGATGAGCTGCGAGTATTGAAGAGAAGAGATAAGTATAAACCTCAACCAAACGAGAGAGCTAAACGAGTATGGATTTCAGATATACTTGAGGCTGTTTGTGATTACTATGAAATGACACCAGCTGACATACAATCTGCAAGTAGGCTTTCAGAGATTGTAAGAGTTAGATCTGTATTTATAAACTTATGCAATTCACTTACTCATGGATCTTATTCTGCAATAGGTAGAATGTGTGGTAACAGAGATCATACAACAATCATTCATCATGTAAGATTAAAAAGAGATAAGACTAATTGCTGGAATATTAAGAAGGAATTAGGATTAGAGCTGTGGTCAGATTTTGGCAAACTTGAGGCCGAATTAAAGTCTAAAGCAGAACCAGATAATGAATGACAAAAAAGAAAGCAGATTATGGTAAGGGCAAAACACCTGGAGCATTCTGTGTGCTGCCCCAAAGAGCTGTCATAGATCCTAGGTTCAAGACTTATCCTAGAACATTTATGATCCTGGCTTGTCTAGGTAACTACACATCAAGAACCGGTGTGTGTTGGCCTAATCAGATTACTATTGCCAGAAACTTACACATCACCCAATCAACTGTATCCAAGCACATACAGAAACTAATTGAATGGGGTTACATAAGATATGCAAAGAAACATCCTGGATTAAAAGGTAACAAATACTTTATGGTGTTCGATCCTAAAGTTAAGGAAGAGGATGCGAAGGCTATTGCTACAGTAAATGATAGATCCTTTGAAGAGAAGATAACTATTCCGAAAGGCCCCCTTATGAATAAAAACAGTAATAGTAAATATTCCCCTAGAGTGAATAATAAGAAAGATACTAACAAGGTAGATATTCCCTCTACTGAATATGTAGATATTCCTTCAGACCGACTACATAACACTCCATCTAACAATATATCTATTCTTAATAGCAGTAGAGTAATTATGAATAGTTATGTTAAATTCTGTAGAGAAATATTCGGACAACATAAAGTTTACGATTTTAAGCAAGAAGAATTAGTGAAGAGCTGGTTAAATCAAGGATTGCATCCGGATACAGCCATTGCCAAGATCAGAACTACAATACAATGGAGGAAGGATAATAGGTATGATTGTCCTGGTACTATCTATTTCTTTAAGCCTATATTCTTTAAGGAAGATAAGGGTAATGATACCAGGCTAGATATACAGAAGATGATTAAGAAACTAGCCAATAAAAAAAGGATGCCATGGAAATAGAATTATTTACAAAGCCTAAAGGTTCGTATATGATTTGTACTGTAAGAAGATTGTAAATATACAGGGCAGAAACCTGGGCCTTTTTCTTTTAGAAAAAGTGTACCCCCTTCTCCCCCAGGGTGCGTATATCTATAGGGGTATATCTCACAATTTTTTTACAAATAAAACATGAAACAAACAAGTGAGGAAATATATGACGAAACCAATATCCAGCAACAGAGGATTTAAGTTTTTTAAAGCTGCATCTATTCCAGAAGGAACAGAAGTAATTATAGAAACTTGGCCTGGTGCTGATTACAATAAAGACACAGGAAAGTATGTTCCGGTTCCAGGTAGATTAGATACAAAGATCTATAGGAAAGATGAAACTAAAGAATATAAAAAAGGTGAACCTATTTTATTCTTTAACACATTTGAGAATAAAGATGAGGAACCCCCTGTCAATCTAGCAGCTGAACAAGCTGATAAGGAAGAAATGGATGACGCAATCCCCTACTAAAAAGAGGATTATAAAACCCCCTCTGGATCGTTTCGGTGGTGTCCGAGTGGTTCAGAGGAGGATTAGAAAATCCGAAGTCATTGAGCATAACAAAGATAATGTTGCTCAAGAATTGATTGATATAGCTACTGCGAATATTGATGAGATAATGGATTGG
>Ga0181416_1000017_pt1 | contig 34269 bp, 30 predicted proteins | sample 39SPOviralmetaG_FD_130141 | JGI IMG/M metagenome (GOLD analysis project Ga0181416, IMG submission 130141) | Marine viral communities from the oligotrophic San Pedro Time Series (SPOT) site, San Pedro Channel, CA, USA - 39 SPOT_SRF_2013-01-16 | ecosystem: Environmental > Aquatic > Marine > Strait... | reverse complement strand
ATATTTACGAGTATATACCATGAAATATGCGTAATCCATATCTATACTACTACTATCAAATACATCCCCGAACGTATTCATTAGTCCATCTATGTCATAAGACCAACAGAGTCGGTAAAAGGTCAGTGTCGTAAGGTCGTCCATTATATAGAGTTTTAACTTATTTTGATATAGGACTATAATAATGATTTTGTTATCAATTTTCTATAAAAAAAACATGTAACAACGTATGTAACGAAAAAAAACAGGGCGTCCCCTGAGATTGTTTCTGTGTTACAGTTTCGCGCAATCTATAGACAAGCTATGAGACCACACTTGATAATATTGCCGGTAAAACGGAGTCATATTATCCTTTTATCACGAGTAGTACAATCCAAACAAATCGTGTGCATCATTTAATACCCCAACATTATCCAATGACGAGGAATTAACCTTAACTTCTTATAAGGTTAAAACTTGGTCAAGATATTTACATGTCAAACTACAACGGGAGTGATCAATTCCACAGAGAGTTCATCGGCTTACTCCCTTGCAACAAAGGCTTAAGCTTTTAACATGTAAATAACAGAGTCATACTGGAGGTTCAATTACACAGATACAATTAAATTATCTGTGTCTAACTTTACAAAATTATCTGTGTCTAACTTTACAAATAATACCAGTGAGCCAAGTTAGAAGCTCCCTATTTGTTTACATGGGTTTATTTTCTCAATTTTTTACATTTTTCCCCACACTTGAGAACATTTTTTGTAGATTTTGTGGGGACAATCAATTGGTTCTCCAGTTGTATGAAAAAATAGGGAAAAATGTAAAAAATTGAGTTATTTTCTTTCTTTTACCAGATAATAACATTTTACCAAGATAATCATATTTATCAAATACAATGAATAAACGGGGCGCAAAGAGGTGTGAGTTTTGTAACTCGGCGTCTCATACGATGCACAATTGTAATAGCACCATGAACGGACACAAAGACGACTTGGACAAAGGGTGGTGCTGTATGATGGACCCTGATTGTCCTAAGTTTGAGATGTTACGCGCGAATGAGCTGCGATATATTGCGTATCACTATGCGCAATATGAGAACGCAGTTCATTGTTCAGCCCAAAAAACAACTCAACACTATAACCAAAAATTTAGATTGCGACCGATTCCATTGTCGCTTTCAAAAAAACAGATGGTTCACGCTCTGGTTCAACGCTGGAACGGGTTTCAGTCTGTGCGCGATTTGTACAAAAATCCACCAACACCAGGAGATGATGGCGACGACTGTCCTATTTGTTTGGATTCAGTTGTTTCATCATATGATTGGTCTTACGAAACTGCATCATGGAAGGGAAAATCTGTTACAACGGTGTGTAAACATCGGTTTTGTACAAAATGCTGGAATCATCACGTAGAAAAAAACTCCAAATATTCATTTAATGAATGTAATAATGAGCTGGTAGGAATCAAAATGCATGTATGTTGTCCAATGTGCAGACACAAAATCTCCGTATAAAAACAAACTCATAAAAAGGTGGAAAACCATCTTTTTTATCAAAAATATGTATACAATTCGGTCCCGAAATCACTAATAAGGTATACAATTAATAACATTTTATAATTTGTTTGTCAACTATCATAAAAAATGATATAAACAAAATTTATTATTATAATACAATGAATACTTCACTAAACGATTCGGTTCCAGACGAACTAATTACATATAATTTTAATAGTATGAATACTTTATCAAACGATAATGAACATAAGAATCTAGATACAAACGATAAGAAACCTGACAATCTAGATACAAACGATAAGAAACCTGACAATCTAGATGCAAACGAACAGATTAAACCCCAATATATCGCTATGTATGATGATTTTTTGTCTGCTGAATTATACGAGGAATGTTATAAATATGCTATAGATACATATCTTTCCAATGATATGGTTTTCAAAACTAATAAATCATGGAACAATAATATTGTATATGATAGTACTCCAATATTAATTCATACACCAACTGATCAAACTAATAATAATCTATGTAAAAAATTAAGAGCAGAAATCCTGAATAAAACTGGATTAAGTTGCAAATTTAAAGATTTACATTTTTATTTCTTTACCCCTATGTCTCATATACCATGGCATGATGATTTTTATCATGATGGCGGACTTACTATTTATTTAAATAAAGAATGGCATGAAGATACAGGTGGTGCTTTTATGTATAAAAGTGATGAATCCATTAACGCAATTTATCCTAGTTCAAATACAGCAAATTTAGTGGTTGGTGATATTTTCCATTGTGTATGTTCTACCACAAAAAATAGTGATACACGTATGACAATTCAATGTTTTTTTGATTTGTAAATATATATATATATTAATTATAATTCATATAAAAAAAATATTGCAAGTTTTTATATGAACCCATCAATTACTGTGCATGATAATGGCATATATTGTATAAATAATTTAATTGATACAGATTTTTGTAATAATATGGTTGAAATGTTTAATATACTACCATTAGAACATGCAATACATCGTCCAGGCAATAATGTTGCATGTCATCGATGCAATATTGATCAAATTATAAATGATCCATTAATTAATAAATATAAACCAGATATTTCTTTATTTTTATCGGGATATATGCGTATTATACCATACATAATTAATAAGGTTAATCCGGAAATATTTGATAATACCATTCCATCATTTTCTCATATTGAATTACGTATTATTCATGATGCTACTCGCATGCATATTGATGGTATATCACCAGAAACCCCTGGTAGGTTATTGTCGTGTATTATTGCACTTAATGATGATTTTGATAATGGTGATTTATACTTTCCTGCACAAAAAGTTAAAATTACAATGAAAAAGGGTGATATTATATTATTTCCTCCATACTGGACACATCCACATTATGTATCTGCCCCCACTAGTAATAGATATACATTTACTTTTTGGTATACGCATAATTATCCTAACTGTAATTATACTCATCTTAGTTAAGCTAGTTTTTTGAGTAAATTACTTATTGTTTTTTCATAATTAATATTTAGATTACATATTATACACGTATTTTTTGTTTTATTCTTTCTAATATTATCTATTATATCTAATATTGGTTCGAATGAATCTAATTTATCTGTTATAGTTAATTTAATCGGTTCATATACATATGTGTCATCGGTTAATTTATCTGTAAATATATAAGTTATATTATCTATAACAGTCGTTATTGGCATATATATTATTTATCTATAATAAATTTTTAAGTTATTATGGATCATTATAGATATACGTAAATGGTTTAAAAGTATTATATATTTATATATATAGAAATGGATACTTACGATATATATAATTTATCATTATCTAATGATAATTTCAATTTTAATAAATTAGAAAAAAACAAATCTTACCTATATCAACCTAATAAAACCGATAAATATTCTAGTGTTGAACAAATTGTTGATTATATTTCTCACTATCATATTAAAAAACGTAACAAAGATTTAAATAATGATCCTATTATTGAATTTTCCGTTATTGGTAGCAGTAATACATTTACTAATATATACGATAAACCTTATTACAATGATAATAATATAAAATTATATCCGGAATTTTCAATTATTACTAACTTTGATGATAATGAATGTCAACTAATTTTGACCAATGTTGATAACGATACATACAAATTTAAAGAATTTGACACTCAAACTGAAATTAATCTTATAACATTATCTAAATACCAAAATATTGCTTTTAATTCTAGTTTATATCACGGTTTTAATAATTTATTAAATGACAATTGTTCTGTATTATCACAAAACTGTTTACTTATTAATATTTGGAATACTAGAAAGAGTGATATTCCTTATTTTTTACCAGATAATAATTATAATTACAATAATATTACTATTAATAATAATAAATATTCGTATACATCAACTACTAATCAGTGTAATGACTATGTTACCGATTTTTTCGATTATCTATTATATCAACATATATGCCGTTTTAAACCTGATAGTAAAATCAATACGTCTTTATATAAAATCACCTTTAATAATAATAATAATGGTATAGTGAAAAAAGCAATACCTCATAAACCTTCTCATAAACCTTCTCATAACAACCCTATATGGAATAATACGTTTATTTGTTATAATATGTTTCCAGAATGGATGTGTAAGTGGTTTGTTAAAGAATTTGATAATATACGTAAAGAAAAACAGGATATGCTTATCGATAATATTAGCAATATTCATTCTAATTTTACATGTTTTTTTCCACATATATTTAATGAAGTTCTATACTTTTATTCTGTACCTAAATGCAATGTTCATGTTTATGATGTAAATATTACCAAACTCAAAGATAAATCAAGTATTGATACTCCTAATAATAATAATAATGATGATACTAGTAACTTAATTATACTTATCTGTCTTAAAACTAGTAATTTGAATAATGGTTATATAGCTGTTAATACCAACAAATATAATTTGAAAACAGGTTATATGTTAGCAATTCATTGTAAAAATGATATATCTTTTCATAATGTTACTGATGACGATATATGTATGAAAATTCATGTTAAAATCGATTAAATTATAATAAGATATATAATGTGTTATATATCTTATGGATTGTATATATAAATTTAACTTACGCATAATCATCACCAAATCTAATAACTATCACCAAATCTATAAAATATCTTAGCAAATCCATGGTAACCTTTTTGACCAGATTGCTGTCCCTGTCCTTTAGCTGCTGTATTAGGAGTGGAGTCACCTGCACCACCTCCACCATTGTCAATACCCCCACGTCCTCTATTAAATCGTTGGTTATTTCTACCATCATACGACCTACTATAATCATAATGAATATTCCATGTAGCCGGCGTGTTAGGATTATTTCTTCTATAATCTTGTTTATTATATCCAATATTATATTGAGTCCCATTAGATGCCTTTCCCTTGCTACCTCCCTGTGGGCCATGCACACGACCACCTATGCCACCTTTACCACCTTGACCCGCAGTTGCTCTTACTAGAGTTTGCCCCGTAGTCGGAAAATATACAGTAGTATCTTGACCACCTTGACCTGGACCTCCATCTTGGCCTTTATGTGTACCAGAATAACCATGTGAAGCATTCCCACCATTCCCACCATTCCCACCATTCCCAACATAAACTTGTACAGAATAATTTCCAGTAGCGCAATTTTCTGGTACTGCGTAATCTGCATAGGTAAATCTCCCACCTTCACCATAACCACCATCACCACCGGTCATCCAGGCATCAGAACCACTCATAGCACGACCACCACCACCACCACCACCTTTACCACCACCACCACCACGAGCCACTATAATTAGTCGTTTGCAACCTTTTGGAATTGTAGCGGTCTCAGATCCAGCAGAGTTACGTGTATACATAGCCATTAACATTTGTTGATTTCCAATCATTCCGTTATAACCTTCATTAACCATCGCCATATTCGTTACATAACCACGGTGTGGATACACAGTTGAAGTTTCATTATACGGGTTACCATAATTACCTGGTATACTATTAACACCGTAGTAATGTAGACCCTGACCTTGGTCAGTATAACCAGTATTTGTCGGTGTATGAATATCAGCTGCGGTTACCAAATCATCTCCATGCCAACCTCTTCTTGCAGATATGTCGTTCCATGAAATATTATGTCCATTTTACTTCCATCTGAAGGTCTCTCCGTTCTGTGTCGTCATTTTTCTATTATATATATAATATTAATATTTTAATATTAATATATTTTTGTAATATATAATAAATGTCAAAGTATCTAAAAGTTCTTGTTGAACAAAACTGTATAAATCAAACTCATAGTGACGGCATTCAGGCTATGTATAATAATTTAACTTCATATAGCTTAAATGATATATTTAGTGAGAATGATATTATACACAGTCAAAAACTTAATTCAATTAATATAAACGATATTAATGTAGGTGAACATGTAAGTTCTTTGTTTAGTCAAACCTCTATCAATACTCCTATTATGAATTCTAGAAATACAATTATTAATACTACTACTAATACTATAATCAAAACCCATATTGTTAAAAATACATATCCAGATGATATTAAACATGCTATAACCATGCATTTACTAAGAGATGCATATTTTCAGGATTTAACCTATAAACAGTGTCAGATACTTGGTACTAATATTTTAATTATACCAGAAGTATTGCAATATGGAAGTATTACTCTTGATAATAATGATCAAATTATATTCTTTACATCTCCTTATTATGCTGATCCTAGTCCTCCCTCATTTTCTCATGGAAATAGTGATAGATACCAATATGTATTAGATTTCAAAAATCTAGTAAATTTATACAAGGATGGCTTTTCTGAGTTTCATAGTATAATGGATTCATTACAAATAAAACATAATGATATATTTAATTACGCCACAAATTATACAGAAGAATACTTTGACCAAATATTCCAAGTTGTGGAAGAAAATGATCCATTAAAACTTAATAGTATATACAGAACTTTTTTACATGATTCTACATTAGGATCTACATTTTATAGTTGTGACTATGTTGCATGTCATAGTGCATTTGATAGTGATGGTAATTTTCATTATGATGTAATAAAAGATTTACCATTTACAGTTACCGGAAATATTTTTAAATATAATGATAAAATTGTTGTAATAGATTTTGAACATAGCGGGACAACTGATTTTCAATTAAATCTTAATGAAATTTGTAATTATATGTATAATAATTAAATTAAATTATAAATCATATAATAAAATATTATATTATTTATCTTATATATGAAAAGTTACATTTATATACATAAGAATTCTCTTTCTAATGAATTATGTAAAGATATAATAGAAAAGTTTGAGGCGAATACAGATTTAGCATATAAAGGTGTTACATCAGAGGGTATAAATTTAAAAATAAAAGATACGTTAGACCTTAATATATTGAATCTAGATCAATGGGATAAAATTAATAAGTTTTTAAAGAATGAAATATATAAACATCTTTTTATATATCACAATTTATATGACAAAAGATTTAAACACTATCAGGTTGACACATTTCAAATACAACGATATGAAAAAAATGTTGGTAAATTCATAAGACATACAGATGAGTTAAATACACGTGAAAGATCACGAGAAATTGTGTTTATGTGGTATTTAAATGATGTTGATAATGGTGGAGAAACTTGCTTCCCTCACCATGATATTACTATAAATCCAGAAGCTGGTAAATTAGTATTTTTTCCATCTACATGGACATATCCACATTGTGGTAATGTTCCATTATCATCAAATAAGTATATTATTACAGGTTGGATTAACATAATTTATACAGATACAGAATAATTATGGTATATTTAAGCAACAATACCAGCATGTGGATCATTATCTTTACAATATAGCGGATCATCTGCTTTACGATAATGTTTTGCTAAAAACCATCCTACCATAATATATTTATCATTCGAAATAGTTGGCTTAGAACAATGAGGATAATTCCATGTAGATGGAAAAAATACTAATTTACCTGCTTCTGGCTTAACCGTTACCCCCTGACCAGGGAAATCTGTTTCTCCACCGGTTTCTACGTCCTGTAAATAATATAAAAATGTAATTATTCGTTCTTCATCTGTTTCCATTAATACATGCCTATCTGTATGATAAGTATATCCAGCTGATTCCTTCGCGGAATATTTATTTATACTGAAGAATTTCCAAGTAATTGAATCAAAAAAATAAAATTCAGGTTGTTTACATATGACAACTTCTGCCAAATTATCGAGATATTGCCTTACCTTAGAAATTGTATTTTTTTCTATACATTCCTCTATTCTCGGCCAATCGGTATGATCAATATCCATACTATATATCGACTTAGCATTTAATATTTTTTTTTGTACACCACCTAATGTAGTTGCTTCTCCTACATCACACTGTACATCACTCGATTCAAATATATTTATAATATCCTTACACAATTCTACCGATAATGCATTTTTAATTATACCAATACCCTGTATTATTTCCATTTATAAATAGTTATAATATAAATATTTATATATATATATTTTATTATTTAATATTTTTGATGGTCTTAATTATAAATATGTCTTACTTAAACTGTCTACAACAAATTTGTAAAATTACTTAAATGTATCATAATAATAATATGATAACAGTATGACTATCTATATTACTGATAATTTCTTACCACACGAATTATATATTGAATGTTATAACTATGCTATATCTAAATATAATTCAAATGAATTAGCATTTAAAACCAACAATTTATGGGATAATGAAATTGTAATGGATAGTAAACCGATTTTAATTCACACGTTAGATAATTCTCATAATCTTTATAACAAACTTAAATCATATATAATTAATAATTCAGAATTATCTAACAATCTTGAATTAACTAACTCTCATTTATCTGATTTAAATTTCTATTTTTATACACCAGGGGCTCATATACCATGGCATAATGATATCAATCATGTAGGTGGTATTACTATATATTTAAATAAAGAATGGAAAGATAATTGGGGAGGAGCATTATTATATAAACATAACGATTCTAAAATGATTGATGGCGGAATATATCCTAAACAAAATAGGGCTATTATTATTACTAATAACATAGCACATACTGTTATTCCTACTACATGTTCTAGTGATATTCGCATTTCGATACAATGTTTTGTTAATTCAAATAATGTATAAGCAAAATATATAAAAAAATATTTATATGTAATAATAAACATACATGGATCAAAATATTAATTCATGGGTAATTAATTATTCGGTCAATAAAGCAAAAATTATTGAAACTATATGTGATCATTCTAATAAAAAAACTTATTTATTAGATTTAAACAAACAGACTGGTACTCTCATAGAAAAAACTATTATAGATATTGCTATGTTTCATTTAAACCGATTAAATATTCACAATGCAAAGGATTATTATATTGAATTCTCCTGTAAATCTAATTTTGATAAATTAGTTGATTGTGATTTTCATCAATATACAAAATATACAGAGAATGGAGAAACTAGAAGTTATCCTCTTTTATCGTCCATTACATATTTTAATGATGCTTATAATTGTCCTAATATTTTGACTAACATTGATTATGAATCATATAAATATAAGCTTTTTGCAGAACAAAAACAAATTTTATTATCATTACCTAAAACGAATTATCAAATATCATTTGAGGGTAATTTATATACTTGTGCTACCACTTTGAATGAAGAAGATATTTATAATAAATATATTATATCTGTTAATATATGGAATATTAAACCTAATAATATTGACTATTATAAACCAGTTAATAATAATGAATCTTTTGAAATGTATAATAATACCATTATTAGTACTAATAATGTAGACATTCCTTCTATTAATGTTAGCGACGATATTATTAACTATAAACTTTTCAACGATTTATTATATATGAATAATCATACTTCTGGTTATATATTCGATAATATTATTAAACAATATTATAAAGATAACAATGATGATATTAATACTATTAAGTTAGTACTAGATAAATCTATTAAGGAAAAAGAAACCGAAATTATACTTAAAAATAAATATGGTGATATTATTGATGATTTAAAAAGTATATCTGATAATAAAATTAGTGTTACACATAATCGTTTTTTACAAAGATTTACATATACAAAAATATTTAATTACGATATGTGCAAATATATTATTGATGAATCTAATAAATATGCTAATATTAATGGAGGGTGGAATACTAAACGACACCAAAATTATCCTACTACTGATTTATCCGTTGAAAACATATCATCTATATTTATCCTTATTATGCATTATTTAAATAACACTATCATAGATCTAATAAAAACTTCGTATCAAATACACGATAATCTTGATATTAATATTGACGATTTATTTATAGTTAGGTATAGTAGTGATAAACAAAATTCTTTAGATATGCATAAGGATAACTCTCATATTACATTTAATATACTACTTAGTGATAATGCTGATTTTGAAGGGGGGGGTACATATTTTGAAGACGGGTTGACCACCAAACTAGAATGCGGAGACATGTTAATTCATACTGGACGAATTAATCACAGAGGATTACCTATTACTAAAGGCGATCGATATTTGTTAGTAGGGTTTATAAATATTAGCGAATAACTTATATTAAAATGATATATAGGTTATAATACTATGAATAATAATTATAATATATGGATGACGATAATAGTAATGTAGCTATTTCTACTTATCCTGGTAATATTTATATTATACATGACTTTATTATAGATTCATTCTGTGAAAATATGCGTATTCTCATAGATCAACAAGCAACGTACATTAGTCAATATGATCATACTAATGCAGTTAAAGCATATGTTACAATATTAAATGAAATTGATATTGATGATAATATTTTAATTAAACAAGATCTTTCTTTATTGTTATCTGGATATGTACGAGCTATTGCTAATATAATTTCTAAAGTTAACGGGGAAATATTCAAAAAATTTATACCTACTATTTCTACTGTTGAACTTCGTAAAATATTTGATGAAACTACACAACATGTAGATAATATCAACAGAGATAATCCACGTATGTTATCTTGTATTATTATGCTTAATGATGATTATGATGATGGAATTTTTTCATTTCCAGAACAAAATGTTCAGTTTAGACCTAAAAAGGGAGACGTTATATTATTTCCTCCATACTGGACACACCCACATAAAGTGTCATCTCCTACTAATGGATTTAGATATGCTATTACATTCTGGTATAATCATCATACTGACATTACTAAAATTAGCATTTCTTAGTATTACTATCATAATTAATATTCCATATTCTATCTACTATATTACTTATTGTATCTATATGACTATTATTATTTTCACACATTGATGTAGATTTTTCATCGACATTATTTTCTTCATTATTTTCTTCATTGTTATCATTAGTATATATTACACTAAACGGCTGAATGCTATTTTTTTTATGATAATATAACATTTCTACTATACAATCAAATGTAGATACATCTGATTTATTATTTAATGGTATTACATTACAAATACATTTATCTGTATTATTCATATTTTCATGACTATTTAAACCTCTACCACATTTACATATATATTTAACATTATCCTTTTCTTGATACATCATATACGTTTATTAATGTAGTATGTTTATATTAATATAATTTTATTAATATAAATACTATATTACATACTAATATATCATGGTTGAATATATTAATAATGAAAATATTACTGTTTTACCCGGTGACATTTTTATTATACACAATTTACTTCTAGATACCTTCTGTGAAAATATACGAAATATTATTGATACTCAAGCTAATGAACATATTACCTGTTATACTCCTGTAAGTGCAATGCTAGGATATGTTACTACATTGGGTTATTTATCCTTTGATAATATTCTAATTAAACAAGATATTTCTTTATTATTGTCTGGATATGTACGAGCTATTACAAATATCATTTCAAAATTTGATAACAATATTTTTCAAAGTTATATTCCTAAGATTTCTAATATTGAATTTCGTAAATTATGCGGTGAAACTAGACAACATATTGATAATATCAACAGAGATAACCCACGTTTACTAACATGTATTATTATGCTTAATGATGATTATGATGATGGAATTTTTTCATTTCCAAAACAAAATGTTCATTTTAAACCAAAAAAGGGGGACGTTGTATTATTTCCTCCATACTGGACACACCCACATAAAGTGTCATCTCCTACTAATGGATTTAGATATGCTATTACATTCTGGTACAATCATCATACGGATATTCATACTACCAGTATTCGTTAACAATTTTTTTATTTTATATTAATATACATTATATAGGAATGTCTATTAATGATTTTTTTAGAATTACCAAACATTTACTAAATGATACTCAACGTGACGAAATTACTGTATTATTTAATAATATTAAAACCTTCAATTATAGTGATATATTCGGGAATGATGATTTACCTCTTACAAAACTAACAACTAAAACAGCACACACACGCGCTTCATTTCTTAAACCCAAACTTCATACTATTTCTAAGGCTGTAATTAATAATGATAGATTTGATAAATTTTATAAAATTTATTGTTTTGAAAATGATAATGATATTAAAGATTTGTTTATTTTAAGTGCGTTAAAAGAAGTGTATTTTCAGAACTTAATGAAAAATTATATTAGTAGTAATAATATTACCGATTTTAATGTCCCTAATATTTGTCGATACGGTTTAATTCATAATAATTCTGCAGAACTTACCTTTTTTATAGAAATGGATAAATATGTTGTTGAGCCTACTCCTAATTTTACGGTTAATAAACATATTAACCAACTTCAAGAACTTATTGATTATTATACTAGATTTAGAGATATTCGAATAAGTATTGCGAATATTGAAAAGGTTACTGTATGGCATAACGATATACTCAATATCGATAGAATGAATAATAATTTAAATGATTTAAATGATCTTAAAACCCGAATAGAGAATGGTACGGAACTTTATTATGATGGAAAGATGGAGTTAGATGAAGAGAATATAGTAGAATACTTTTTTAGGCGTGAAAAATGTTGTAATATTGAATTACTTAAGGATGGAACTTGGCTTTTAATCGATTTTGAACACTCTTCTTCAATACATTCTAGATTTGATGAATTGTATTCAAAACCATATGTTAGACCTAGAAGTCATAGAGTTGTATGGTTAATACTTGATTTTTTGGAGAAAACTAATTTATATAATCCAGAAGAATAATTTACTAATTTACCTTCCATACTATATAAACCTGACCATTTACACCAGGATATCCTCTATTCCCACCTTTGTAATCGTTATTCCCTCCGTTTCCACCACTACCACCATCACCCGGAGTTCTATCAAAACCCGACCAAGGTGGGTTATATACCCTATTTTTATTCCATCTAGTAGCGGTCATAAAATTCGAACTACTACCCGAACTAGTTCCTTTATTTCCACTTTGGCCACTTGCAGCTGCGTTATAGCTTCCTTGTTCACCTGAATTTACATGACCACCTGCTCCTCCATTTGCACCATTTCCACCGCCTGCTATTAAATGCTGGTTTGGTGATACCCAGACCCCACTTGGACCCCCCTTGTAACCCACACCCCCCCAACCACCACTCGCATTTCCATTTGGGTGACTATCCTCAGCTCCTCCGTTTCCATACTGCCCACCTCGACCTATTCTTATTTTTATAGTGTTTGCGCCTTGAAGATCAATATTACCATATACTGTTCCTCCATCTCCTCCTTTCTTTCCATTTCCTCCTGGTTGCCTCGCATCAATACCAGGAAAAGATACCGCATGACCACCTCCACCACTACCACCTCCACCTCCAGCCACAGCTGCTACCCCTACTTTGTTTGCCCATGATGGAACTCCTACAGGATATTCAACAAACTGTTGATACGCTGTATAACTAATATTATTAGCTTGTTTATTTTCAAATTTACCTGGCAAAGTATTTCCAATATCAGCACCACTTATTTTATATTTTACGATACCTAGTTTATCATCAGAAGTATTTACACCTGATTCATAATTTATACCAGGGTATTTTGTAATTGAAGAAGATCCGGTCGATATCATATTTGCAATATCAGTACCTTTATACTTATATTTACTCATTATTATATATATTAAGACAATAATATAAAAATATAATTATCTTTATGTTATTATTATGAACATTAATGCAAATATAAAGATAGATAATTTAATATATACAAATAATAATTCTTTATCTAAAGATCTTTGTAAAGACTTAATAAAAATATTTGAAAAAGATAGTATATACTATGGCTACGAAGGTATAACTGCAGGAGGAATGAATAAAAATATTAAAGATACTACCGATCTTGTTTTTACTAATCATACTCATATTGAGCATTGGAATAAGATACATAAGATGTTAAAAAATGAATTGGAATATAATGTCATTGAATATTTAAATAATTTAAACAATAATTTAAATGAAGACAATAATGGTTATTCTATATTACATTCACATGAATTTATAATACCATCAATGCAAATGCAAAAATATAATAAGAATTCTGGTAAATATATATATCATAATGATTATCAATGTGATTTCAGTCACTTTAAAATGCGACAAATTACCTTTTTATGGTATATTAATGATGTTGAAGAAGGTGGAGAAACTGAATTTTGGAAAAATACTAAAGTTAAACCTACTTCTGGTAAACTCGTTTTGTTTCCATCACATTGGACATTTCCACACAGGGGCAATATGCCAATATCCAATGATAAATATATAATAACCGGTTGGATATACGAACAATTCGATCCCGAAATCACTAAGGTATACAATAAATAACATTTTTATAATTTGTTTGTCAACTATCAGAAATTGGACATTCTGAAAATGTCCATTTTTCAAAAGTACAGCCATAAGTTTTCTGAAAAAAGTGAAAAATACGATTTAAAGCATAATGCAGTAAATTCCAAAAAAATATAATTATTTTGACTGCACACTTTTTTTCCTATATTTTGCGTATGATAGTTTAGGCGATTTTCTTATTAGTATTTTATACTAATAATGGCTAATAAAAAGTCGCCAAAAAGTCGCCAATATAAATATATATGTACACATTGTGATTATAGATGCAGTAAAATAAGTGATTTTGCAAAACATAATTTGACTGCAAAACATTTACGGCTAATAAATCCTAATGAAAAGTCGCCAAAAGTCGCCAATGCATATGTTTGTAGTTGTGGAAAAAGTTATAAGCATATGTCGTCATTATGTAAACATAGAACAAAATGTAATAGCTACACGCAACAATCAATTGACATTGGCATGGATATTGATATTGACAGCGATTACGTAGTTAGTATGTGTGCAGAACCCTCTGCTATTATTGAGATACTTAAGCAAAATCAGGAATTTAAACAATTAATGGTTGATCAAAATCATCAAATGCATGAAACACAAAAACAGTTACAACAATCTTATGACCATAACACTGAATTACAAAACAAAATGGTTGAAATGTTAAAAGATGGTAAAACTATTAATAATACAAATAATCAAACATTTAACCTTAACTTTTTTCTCAATGATACCTGTAAAGATGCTATGAGTATTACAGATTTTATTTTAAATATTGATGTAACTAATGAAGAATTGGAATATATAGGACATAATGGTTACGTATCTGGAATGACAAAGATGATAATGGACCGGCTTAAAAATATGGACGTTACAAAACGTCCAATACATTGTACTGACATAAAACGTGAAACAATGTATATTAAAGAAGAAAATGGATGGTGTAAAGATACTGAAGAGTTATCTAAGCTTCGTAAAATTTTAAGCCGGATATCAATGAATAATTATAGATCTGTACCAAACTGGCGAAATGCACATCCCGAGAGTGAAATCATTGCTAGTCGTACGTATGATTTTTGTTATAGAATGATGCAAGCATTATTAGGTGATGTGGAAGATGAACAAATAAAACTAGATAATAAAATTATAAAAACAATGGCCAAAGATTTATATATAAACAAAATTAAAAAAATATAATCATTATCATTATCTATATCAAACTATACAAAATTGATATAGATATTATTTGTTATCATTAAATAACTACTATATTCAAAATGGATGACATAAGTCCAGAAACTCATCCTTGTATTACTAGTCATTCGATTGATGATATATGTGATTATTATGATAACGTATTGAATTTAGATAAAACTACATATAAATCATCTAATGACGAGCCAACCCCCTTAAATTGTGTAAAAGAAATGATAAATTCAATACCAAGTACATTTTGGCAAAAAGATAATTTGAAAATTTTAGATCCATGTTGTGGTAATGGAAACTTTGGCATATATGCATATGATAAACTTAAGACATATCATAATTCTAAGGATATATTAGAAAACATATTAGAATTTAATGATATTAATGAACCTAGATTAAATAACGTAAGAAGTGTGTTTAATAATGACAATTATAATTTGCAAATTACTAATAGTGACTATTTAAAAAATGATAGTTCACAACTATATAATTTAATTATGGCAAACCCACCATATGCTAAAATTCTGGAAAATGGTAAGCGAGCTTCAAAAAATCATAATTTAATTAAAGATTTTATTCAGCAATCATTAGGTAAATTAGAAGTTGGTGGGTATTTACTCTTTATTACACCTGATAATTGGGTGTCTTATGCAGATCGTAATGTATTAATTAAAATTCTAACAGAGTTACAAATCCTAAGGTTAGATATACATACCGCTAAAAAATATTTCAAAAAAATTGGATCAAGTTTTACATGGTATCTTATCGAGAACACACCTTCATATAAAGATATTAATATAAGTGGTATATGGAAAAAAAATGAATATATTAGTAATGTTCCATCAATTCAACGTAAATATATTCCATTATTATATACACGTGAAGTATACAATATATTATCTAAGACCGTTGATAATGAGAACCTTGTTAAATATGCTGTAGAAACGAGTAGTAATTTACATAGATATACAAAACGTGATTTAATTCAGGATACGGCTGATGATATATATAAATACCGATTAATACATACTCCAAAACAGACATGTTATGCATCACGACCACATAAATTTCAGGATGGCTATAAGGTTTTTATATCAACTACAGATAAATATAAAGTTTTTGTAGATAATTGTGGAATGACACAGTCTATTGTATTTATACGGTGTTCTAGTGAAAATGAAGCCAACCAAATAAAGCAGGTATTAGAACACCCATTATATGTTTTTATCAATAATTTATGTCGATGGGGAAACTTCAATAATATTCGTATACTACAAAGTTTCCCTGTTCCGTCTATAGATGTAACTGATCATTCAGCAATATATCATCACTTTAATATTACAGACGAGGAAATTCAGTTTATTAATGATAATTAGAACATAATTTAATATAATATAATAAACAGTATATTATATTTATTATATTCACTTATGGAACAACAAAATAATGATAATTATAGTCGTCCCGATTGGGATACATATTTTAAGGAAATTGTCAAAGTTACATCAATGAGATCACCGTGTCAACGTCTTAAGGTTGGGTGTTTACTTGTTAAAGATAACCGCATTGTTAGTCAAGGTTATAATGGTTTTTTACCAGGATGTCCACACAATAGTATAGTTAGAGATGATCATGAGCAAGCTACAATACATGCTGAACAAAATGCTATATGTGATTGTGCAAATAGAGGTGTTTCATGTAATAATAGTACAGCATATATAACTCATTATCCATGTTTAATTTGTGCTAGATTATTGTTTGCATCAGGCATTAAGTCCATAAAATATATAGACAATTATAAAAATGATGACTTAGTTCAATATTTTGCTGATCAAAAAAATATTACAATTATACAAATATAAGACTTATTAGAATAACGTAAAAAAAATAAGTCTTACAATTATACAAATAAGACTTATTATTTTATGTTATTCCAATGATTAAACTTCGGTATTTTTTTGTAAACGCGTGGAACGTCTAACTGGTTCCATATTCTTACGATTATTTATAGTTTCTCTTCGCTTTATACTAGCTTCCATGCGCTTCTGTTCAGCTTCCTTACGCTTTAGCTCTGTTTCTTTTTTATTTTGTTCTTCTATTATTTTTTCACGTACATGTCTTTCATGTTGAATATCATGTAATAAATTGTTCCTTTCCTGTTCAATCATTTTATATTCTGCATGCCATTCATCCATTCTATTCTCTTTCCAAAATTTATTTCGGTAACTATGAGCTGACAGGTTTCTTAATTTGGCAGCATATGTATACCAAATATTTCTATCTTCTCTGGTTTCTAATACAATCGGCATGGTTATTAAGTTGTATATTAATACGATTAAGTTATATACTAAATATAATTCGAAAACTTATCAATTTTTTACATTTTTTAGTATACATTTTTTCATTTTTTATAATTTGGATCTGCATTATCACAAAGTTGGGGGATGTGTCCTGTCAGCGAACGGAATAATTCAATACATCTGGATTCATATGCATGATATGTTTGAGCAACTACTGATATATTTTTTCCAAGAATATTAACTTCAACAGTAGTATTGGGTAGTTTCCAACTATAAAATTCCCATGTATTACCTAATAATAGGTCAGTTTCTATTGTGTGATAAAGATGTGCATTTGTAACTGACATTTTACCCGGATTTGGTTCTCCATTTTTATTTAATCGTTCAGCTACACAATGTCCACATAAATATGACCCCCAACGAGCCTTCATTCCAGTTCGTGTTCCACCCAATTTCATTACAATATTATTTCTTGTAATTATGTAAATATGTTCTGCGGTTTCCTTCCATAGTGTCTCATTAACCGGGATAGTTTTTACTGTTGTACGGCGACTTTCACTGTCATCTAGTACAATATCAGCCATCTTAATAAAATTTGCACCATTTGCATATTGACAATAATCCACTACACTCATCTCTTCTGGAATAAGATTTTTTGCCCACTTATTCCTAGCCTGAGTACCAGCTAAAAATTTAGGATGTGATTGCATGATTTGTCGAAAAATACTGTATGTTATGTTGTTAGATATATTATGTGCTAATTTTAATCAATTTTATAAAATATTTCCAAAATTACTTTATAAAATTGAGAACATTCATAACAACTTAATATAAATAACTCAAATATACTATGAAAACACGTAGTCAAACCATAAAACCCTTGTTCGAAGTGAATATCGACTTTGATGAAGCAAGTCGATATTGGAATGCCAATAAAAAGAGAACAGGAGAGGGTAGTTATAAATATGTATGTGGAAAACACCTAAAAAATGGCAACTTTTGTAAAAGAAACATTAAACCTGACAAAGATACTTGTTCTATTCATCTGTACACAAGCGATATGTAGATGAAATACAATCATTTATAAATTCATTATCATCTTTTTCTATTGGATCACTATAGCGCGAAGAGAACAATGACGACATAATGTTATTTAAATCACCCATACTTGCATCTAACCGTAATAATTCTCCTGATTTTATGTTAAATAGACGGAATATTTTTTCGTTTTCATCTAGGCTGTCTTCTTTTGATTTCTTGTTCCATAACCACGCATAAATAACGAGTTGTAACATATGATCATGAGTTAATTCACTAGTACATTTGAATTCCCAAATAGTAGTTTCTGTAATTAAATCTGTTCGAGCATTAAACCTGAACTTCTTTCCTGGTAAAATTTTGTCAATAAACCTATCGATATCTACATGTTGGTCATCCATAGATGCATTAATAATATATTCTTCTACTAATGGCGGAGAACATTGACAATCTGGACTGACTACGTTGCGTAATCGTTCTTTACATATTGACACCATCTCATCCGTGAGCCAGTTGTAATCGTCTTTATCAATTTGGTTCAACTTAAAATACAACGATTCTTGTATTGCAGTATTGATATTAGCCATATACAAATAATCATTGACAGATTCTATCGTTTCGGGTAGATTATCTATTATTTCTAATAAGAATTGTTGTTTTTTTTCTGTCAGGTTCTCTATATTGATATCAATAATATCATATAATATGCTATCTTTTGTTTTATACGAATAAGAATCATTCCACGCATTCATTAAATGGTCATAATACATACACGGGATTGCGATACCATTTAAATCACTAATTTCCTCATAAAATCCTCTTTTTGTTTGAATAATACTGGGAATATCTAAGTTCTCTATAACCGGCTGTTCTGTTACAAAGATGCGGTCCAAAATTGAACATATGTGTTGGTTTGTTTCTTCTGGAATGAATTTAATTAATTCAGTGGGAGTGATCTTTGTTGGTAACGTGGATTCGGTTTCTTCGATCCGCAGAAATTGTGTTTGATGTTGTCCACGGAATTGAATATAATCCTCTTGTTTCATGTCAATATGACTCATATGTAAAAATTCCAATGGTCTGTCTTCACGTCTGGTATCACTTTCGAGAACATATAGTCCTTTCAAAGCACGAGTACACGCAACATATAATGTATTTGGACATATATCACGTGGTAAATTCCGAGCATAATACTTAAAATAAGAGTTGTCAAACCCTACAACAAATACATATTTACGTTGCCTACCCTTTACACAATGAAATGTGGAGAACACGATTTTACCATCGATAATTCGTTGGTCAATATCGCTATTTTCGAGCATAGGAACATGACATGGAATATTTTTTTCAACCAACATGTTTTCTAATTTACGAATATTACTACGTTCTCCTTTGACAGATGGACCTAATATGAAGATATCGTTAGGTTTAACACCTTCTGTAAACAGTTTATAGATTTCTGCACAAACAATTCGTTCCAAATTAAATCGAGAATTACGGATATATTGTACATTTACATCGTCTCGACATGCATCCATGCGAGGTTCTCCCAATAATGCATTATTTACAAACTTACTCATTTGATTTGTGATTCTGTAGGACATTTTCATCGTACATTTTTGAATTTGTTGGGTTCGCAAAGAGGGATGTTGTTTCCATATTACTTCAGCCATTGTCAAAAAACGAATATCTGAACCCTTGAATTCATACAAACCCTGCATATAATCTCCCAATACCAACAGTTGAATTGGAGAACCTATATCTTTTGCAAATTTTACCATTAATTGATAGTATAATAGGGTCATATCTTGGGCTTCATCAATAACTAACATGTCATATGTTGGAATGGTTCTCGAAGGTTTCATATTATTATCTACTATTTTCTTGATTTCATTATCTACATGAGCTGAACTTGAATAATAACACACTGCCAAACTATGATATGTATGAATTGTCAGGTTTTCTATACCCATATCTCGTGTTTTTTCACGAACTTCGAATTTTAATGATTTATTATAGGTAATTTGTAATATATTTCGAGAACTAAGTTCCTTTGCTATTGACAAAATAAGAGTAGTTTTTCCAGTTCCCGCGACAGCATCCACTACAATATTATCCCCGGTTTTAGTTGCATTTAATATATTTTGTTGTTCTTTACTTAACATTTTTTACTAATTGGAGAACTTGGGGTACTATTATATTATAAATGGTTAATTATATATCGTTTTTATAACATTTTAATCAAAATTTGTATTATTTATATTAAGGTTCTCTAACACTCTATAAAAAGTATTGACGAAAAATAGGATTTGTAATAAATAAACATGTTAGTACAAATATAATAAACTTATACATTATATGTGTTATAATTTTGAAGTATCATTAGGAACGGGGATAGCTGCTTATACATTAGGATATGTTTTATTCCAACGCAATTTAACTGAAAAAGAAACACAATATGTTATCGCTTTTTTGATATTTACATCTATACAATTTGTAGATGCCGTATTATGGTTTTCTGGAATGAAAAAAGATTTATTAAATTATATTGTAACATCTATTATCATTCCTATATTTCTGTCAGCACAAGTAATATATAATATATATTTTATATGTAAATTCCAAAAACTACATCATTTAGTTTTACTTGCGCTTTATTCGTTTTATTTATTTTATCGGTTTAATGGATATTCTACACCTTTATGTAATAATTATTTTTCATCACCTGTATGGGGTGATAACGAATTAAAATTATGGGAATTATTTATATTTGCTATCTTAATTCTATATCCACATTGGGACGTGATTGCATTCTTCATAGCTGTTATATTACTTATTAAATATTTTATAAATGGTGCAATGGGTTCTTGGTGGTGCTTTATATCTGCTTTAATAGGTATATACGCATATTTTAACTTTGGTATAAAATAAATTTTGAAAATTAATTATTTTTTCTTTTTCATTGTTTTTCCACCGGTTTTTGCACGATAATTATTGCGAAATTTCTTACTATTTTGAATAGCTCTTAACAAACGCATTTGTTTCATAGCTTTTACTTTGGAAGTGCATTTTGCAAATGTTTTTTTATTAATAGGATTATAAACGCGATAGCATCTCCTATTATTCACTTTACGTGTCTTATATGGCATATTATATATATATCATATAAAATTAATTATTATGATTTAATGAATAAAAAGTTTACATATCATACATAGTTTTGATAGTAAGACAAAACGAAAAATTTGTATTATTCATTTGTAAAATACGACCATGTTCATCGAATAACCGTATTCGCAAACGTTGTATATCTACTGGACCAAAATATATTCTAGGTTCAGAAACAATCGATGTATCATTATCCAATAACATATTAAAATGGGAACCTTTTATTGATATTCTAGCTATAATATCATCATTCAATATTGATTTATTAAATATACTTACAAATGGATTATTCGAATTTTTATTAAAATCATCAACTGATAAATAAATATAGCGATTATTTTTTGTATCTATTATAGAATCACCAATATAACTAGTTGAATTATTATATACCGGCTTTAAAAAACCTAAATTCCACCCAATTTTTTGAGAAATATCTATAGTATCAACATCGCCATTTATTGAACGGGTAAAATCTAAAGTTATACTGTCAATAATATAATCTTTATTTTCTAAAGTAAATAATGTTACCCTTCCACTACCTGAACCATCACTTGTTAAATCTAATGAAAACCTAACATACGATATTAATTCCTCTGGATGAAGCATATCGTTATTTTCATCTAATGGACATATCACACTATTCAATGTTTCTATTAAATCATTTGGATTATAATTACCATCTGGAATTATAATCACCTTAAACATATTTAATTTTGCAGGAACAGATGTATTCATTTCAGCATCTGTTTCATTTAATGTACATTTTACTCTATCTAAATAGGTTATATTTACATATAAAAAGTTGTTTCCGTTACTCGAAGATATTCCATAAAAATTTAATGGTAATTCTAATGCACTTAATTCCATCGACACTACCTTATTAAACCGACTTGTTAATTGTATGTTAAAATCAGAACTTTGTGTGGTATTTATACTATCTCTAAAACGTGTATCAATATTTATACATTTAGTAATTACTCGAGTATTAATTGGATTAATTTTACCTGGTATAAATTCAGCATTATTTGTATAAACAAAATCATTATTTGGTCTAGATATTAGATTATTTTCACGAGATGCAATTGTATTATCTGGAATAGGATTCGATAAATTATCTAATTTATAATTTTTAGGAATGCTAGAAGGTTTCTCTATATCTTTGCATTTTTCATAAACTAGGCATTTTTTTGATAATTCTAAGAATGCAATTAAATCGCGTTTAAATCGTTTATCGACATGACCGCTTTTTAGTAATTGTTCTCTTATTTCATATTCACGTTGTTCGATATCTGCAACGGTATATTTCGTACGTTTCTTTAACTTATAAAAGGTTTCCAAATCATGAACCGTATAATTATTTATATCTAAATCTAAATTTTCCATTACTTAATATTCACATATATAATAAATATTATATAGTTTTAATGAATAAATATTTATGTTTGATATTATTTCTTTTCGCACGCTTTATTATATAAGATAAAATGTCGTCAGGAGATTATACTTTAGTTCGTCGTATGAGACAAACTACCAGATTACCATGTAATACTATACCCGCTACGCATACAAATTTTGTGTACCAACAACCTATTGTTCAAAGTGGTCATATGCAAACTACATGTCAATGTCAATATAATACCCAATCGTGTTGTAATTCTAATAATATATGCAATCCAATATGCAACACGCCTGAAACTTATGTTGTTGCTAATTGTCAAACAGAATGCTGTAATAATAAAACATCATCTGCTGATATTGACTGTTGTAATACAAATACTATTGGTAAGTACATCACTGAAACAAAAAAGGCTTATAAAATCGTTCCTATCAAAGATGCATCTGTTGGTGTTCTAGTTGAACCAAATTTGCCATTTAAAGCAGATGAACTTATTGGATTTCATCGCAAAAGCGATCCAAGTAATTATTTTAATGGAGTAATATTAGATTATGATAAAGATACCGGATTTTTATCAATCGGTAATTTTGATAACATAACAGGTACGTTTAGTGATAGTCAAATATATACCGTTAATGCTATATTATTTGATCCCGAAAGAGTTAGATTAAAACAACGTATGGAATGGTTATATCAAAAATTATATAATGTTGATTTAGAGGTTACTCCGGATTTCAATCCAAATGAAGTTGGTGACTTAACTGAATTGGAAGCATTTTTATATAATTTATATTTGTATTTATTTGAGATAGATATTCGTAATGATGTTAACTATGCTGTTACTGAATCCTTTTTAAATTCTATAATAGATTCTGTATATCTTAATTTCTTTGAAGTAGATTTGAATACTAATACATCTTTTAATCCTAATGGCAATGCCGTTGAACTTAATAATTTAAAGAATAAAATTTATGAATTATATCTTTACTTATTTGAAGTAGATTTAGAGCAAAATTCCACATTTAATCCTAATCCCATTTCAAATTAGATATTTATGTCTAATATTTAGATCAAATCAATTTATAATAAAATATAAAGTGTTATTATATATATATAAAATTATGTCGAAATTACCTATTAAAAATCTATTAGCAACTAACGTTGAAATAGCTAATGAATTAAAATTTAATGATGCATCTGGTAATCCAGTCACATTTGACGAAAGAGTTGGCGTTTCTGTAGTAAATAACCCTGGATTACGAGGTAAATCAGCATATGAAGTTGCCATGGACATTTCCGGCGCAACACTAATAACAGAATCCGAATGGTTAGCTACTTTAGCTGGTGCTGAGGGTCCTGCCGGTAATGGTCCTGCTGGTCCTGCTGGTCCTGCTGGTCCTGCCGGTCCTGCCGGTTCTGACGGTGCTGCTGGTCCTGCTGGTCCTGCCGGTCCTGCCGGTCCTGCCGGTCCTGCCGGTAGTGGTGGTGGTTCTAGTCCTGCTGGTCCTGCTGGTCCTGCTGGTCCCGCCGGTCCTGCTGGTCCCGCCGGTCCTGCTGGTCCTGCCGGTAATGATGGTGCAGCCGGTTCTGATGGTGCAGCCGGTCCTGAGGGTCCTGAGGGTCCTGAGGGTCCTGCTGGTGGTGCTGGTGGTGCTGTTATATCTGCAGCACCACCTGGTTGGAATACATTCGATTTTTTGGCTGATCCTACTACAGGTACTTTACCAGCAGACCCGGATAATCCATTAGTTGGTCAAATTTATATACATACTGATCCTACTTCTGGTGGAGTACGTATTTACATATGGAAGCCTGAAATTGAATCTTCAAATTCATTTGTTGCTAACACACCAGGTGCATGGTATCATTTAGCTTCAGGTGCTGATAGTTTTGGTGGTGTAATGAACTTACGTAAAGTTGCTATTCCTAGTTAAATTTATAATTTCATAGCATATACAATGTTAAATCTTATATTTTTATTATTTAAATATAAGATTATCAATGTTTATATATATATATTTTTAATTAATATAAATTATTTGGTTAGTATAATTGGATAACTAAAAAGTGTATGTATAAATATATACATACACTTAGTGAATGTCTGACGAAAATTTTACCGGGAATGTTATTGTACAGGGGGTTTTAGTTGCTAATAGTAACTTAGTCTCCCAACAACAACCATCCTACTTGAAAGAGATTAACGTCACTGATAAAGTTACAGTTGGTGGGAAATTAGCAGCGGAAGCAAATTTAACTGTTGCTGGGTTTACATATTTTAATGGTGCAATGACCGCAAATCAATCCTCTGATTTTAAGGGTAAATCAACATTTCAACAGGATGTATCTCTTAATGGTAACTTTAGTGTAGGTGGAGATTTATCATTAAATGGTAATGTACTTTTAGATAATGATTTATCATTAAATGGTGATCTAAGTGCAGGAGGTAACGTTGACGTTAGTGGTAATGTTACAGCATCTACCATAATATCTACTGTTGCAACTGGAACTGCGCCATTTAGTGTTACATCAACTACGGCAGTTGCAAATTTAAATATTGAGGGTAATGCAGCAACTGCTAGTGCAGCAGAAGTAGATGGAGAATTATATTTAGAGATAGCTGACCTGTCTAGTAATATTTCAATAGAGGCATCTACTGCCCGTTCTACTGAGGTTGTGTTATCTACTGATTTAAGTACAGAGGCATCCACTGCCCGTTCTACTGAGGTTGTGTTATCTACTGATTTAAGTACAGAGGCATCCATAGCTCGTTCCACAGAGGTTGTAGTATCTACTGATTTAAGTACAGAGGCATCCACTGCTCGTTCCACCGAGGTTGTAGTATCTACTGATATTAGCACCGAAACATCTACCGCTCGTTCCACAGAGGTTGTATTATCTACTGATATTAGCACCGAAACATCTACTGCTCGTTCTACTGAAGTTGTATTATCTACTGATTTAAGTACAGAGGCATCCACGGCTCGGTCTACCGAAGTTGTGTTATCTACTGATATCAGCACAGAGGCATCAACCGCTCGTTCCACGGAGATCGTATTATCTACTGATATTAGCACTGAGGCATCCACAGCTCGTTCCACTGAAGTTGTATTATCAACTGATATTAGCACTGAAGCATCAACCGCTCGTTCCACTGAGGTTGTGTTATCTACTGATTTAAGCACTGAGGCATCAACTGCTCGTTCCACTGAGGTTGTTATATCTACTGATTTAAGCACAGAGGTATCTACGGCTCGTTCGTTTGAATTATTAAAGGCAGATCTAACAGGTGCTACTTTTACAGGTGATGTTACTATAGACGCTACATTAGCAGTATCTAATCTTCAAACTGATTTTATTACGAATACTGTTACAAATAATTATGAATTTATAACATCAACTGATATGTCATTAAATGGGGGTTTACAAGTTAGTGGAGACGTGTCAATGAATTCTAATGTTGATATATGTGGTAATTTATATGCTCAATATCCAGACGACTCTATACCAATGGATGCAGTGACTGATTTACCAGAGGAATTATCAACTGAAGCATCTACTGCTAGATCTGCAGAATTGGTATTAACTGAGAATTTAAGCACTGAAGTATCCACAGCTCGTTCTGCGGAGGCTGTGTATCAACCGATATTAGCACTGAGGCATCATCCGCTCGTTCTGCAGAGGTTGTGTTATCTACTGATATCAGCACAGAGGCATCAACAGCTCGTTCTACAGAGGTTGTGTTATCTACTGATATTAGCACTGAAATTAGTACAGAAGTATCAACTACTCGTTCTGCGGAGGCTGTGTTATCTACCGATATCAGTACAGAAGCATCAATAGCTCGTTCTACCGAGATAGAATTAAGTGATTCTATTGTCGCATTAGAATCTGGATCTGAAGGATTAAGTACTGAAGCATCTATCGCTCGTTCTGCTGAGCTTGTATTAACAGAGGGTTTAAGTACTGAGGCATCAATAGCTCGTTCTACCGAGACAGAATTAAGTGATTCTATTGTCGCCTTAGAATCTGGATCTGAAGGATTAAGTACTGAAGCATCTATTGCTCGTTCTGCTGAGCTTGTATTAACAGAGGGTTTAAGTACTGAGGCATCCACATCTCGTTCTACTGAGACAGTACTAAGTGAATCTATTGTAGCATTGGAATCTGGATCTGATGGATTAAGTATAGAAGCATCAACCGCTCGTTCTGCAGAGCTTGTATTAACAGAGAGTTTAAGTACTGAAGTATCAACCGCTCGCTCAGTTGAATTATTAAAGGCTGATTTAGATGGTGCAACATTTACTGGGGATGTTACTATGAATAAAGATTTGAATGTTGTTGGAAATCTAGTAGTTAGTGGCGATGTTGCATCCATTGATGTTACTAATCTTACAATGCAGGATACTATTATTTCATTAGCTCGTGGATCAACTACAGATAATACTGCAACAGGTCTTTTAATTGATCGTGGTCAATTAAATCCTGGGATTTTTATGGGTTGGGATGCAACCGATAAGGCATTTAAATTTGGAAAAACACAACAAAGAGCCGATACAATTTATGGTAGTATTACTGCAACTAGTGAAACGATTATTGCGGATATTAGTGGTGTTGCTACTAGTGCCACTAAAGATGCAAATAATAATGTAATTCACACATATTATGCTAAAGATGTTGAACTAAGCACAGAAATATCAACTGCACGGTCTACAGAAACTGTATTATCTACTGATATTAGCACAGAGACATCAACAGCTCGTTCGACAGAAACTGTGTTATCTACTGATATTAGCACTGAGATATCAACAGCTCGTTCCACAGAAACTGTATTATCTACTGATATTAGCACAGAGACATCAACAGCTCGTTCGACAGAAACTGTGTTATCTACTGATTTAAGTACTGAAGCATCCACAGCTCGTTCCGCAGAAACAGTATTATCTACTGATTTAAGTACAGAATCATCCACAGCACGTTCCGCTGAAGTTGTGTTATCTACTGATATAAGTACAGAAGCATCAACTGCTCGTTCCGCTGAGACATTATTATCAACTGATTTAAGTACAGAAACATCAACAGCTCGTTCCACAGAGGTTGTGCTATCTACTGATATAAGTACAGAAGCATCAACTGCTCGTTCCGCTGAAGTTGTGTTATCTACTGATATAAGTACAGAAGCATCAACTGCTCGTTCCACAGAGGTTGTGCTATCTACTGATATAAGTACAGAAGTATCAACTGCTCGTTCCACTGAGACATTGTTATCAACTGATTTAAGTACTGAAGTATCCACTGCTCGTTCTACCGAAGTTGTGTTATCAACTGATTTAAGTACAGAAACATCAACAGCTCGTTCGACAGAAACTGTGTTATCTACTGATTTAAGTACTGAAACATCAACAGCTCGTTCCACAGAGGTTGTGTTATCTACTGATATTAGCACTGAAACATCAACTGCCCGTTCTGCTGAAACCGTATTATCAACTGATATTAGCGCAGAGGTATCCACTGCTCGTTCGTTTGAATTATTAAAGGCAGATTTAACAGGTGCTACTTTTACAGGTGATGTTAATATTGATGGTACATTAGCAGTATCCAATCTTCAAGCTGATTTTATTACAAATACTGTTACAAATAATTATGAATTTATAACATCAACTGATATGTCATTAAATGGGGTTTTACAAGTTAGTGGAGATGTATCACTTAATTCGAATGTTGATATATGTGGTAATTTATATGCTCAATATCCAGACGACTCTATACCAATGGATGCAGTGACTGGTTTACCAGAGGAATTATCTACAGAAGCTTCAACGGCTCGTTCCGCAGAGACACTGTTATCAACTGATTTAAGTACAGAAACATCCACAGCTCGTTCCACTGAAATTGTACTATCTACTGATATTAGCACAGAAGCATCCACAGCTCGTTCTACTGAGACTGTGTTATCTACCGGTATTAGCACAGAAGCATCCACAGCTCGTTCTACTGAGACTGTGTTATCTACCGATATTAGCACAGAAACATCCACAGCTCGTTCTACTGAGACTGTGTTATCTACCGATATTAGCACAGAAACATCCACAGCTCGTTCCAGTGAAGCTGTGTTATCTACCGATATTAGCACAGAAGCATCAACTGCTCGTTCCAGTGAAGCTGTCTTATCTACCGATATCAGCACAGAAGCATCCACCGCTCGTTCCAGTGAAGCTGTGCTATCTACTGATATTAGTACCGAAGCATCCACGGCCCGTTCCAGTGAAGCTTTGTTATCTACTGATATTAGTACCGAAGCATCCACGGCCCGTTCGGCAGAAGCTGTGTTATCTACTGACTTAAGTACAGAAGCATCAACTTCTCGTTCAACTGAGGTTGTGTTATCTACTGATTTAAGTACAGAAGCATCAACTTCTCGTTCAACTGAGGCTGTGTTATCTACCGATTTAAGTACAGAAGCATCAACTTCTCGTTCAACTGAGGTTGTGTTATCTACTGATTTAAGTATCGAAGCGTCAACATCTCGTTCTACTGAGACAGTACTAAGTGAATCTATTGTAGCATTGGAATCTGGATCTGATGGATTAAGTACTGAGACATCAATTGCTCGTTCAGCAGAGCTTGTATTAACAGAAGGTTTAAGTACTGAAGTATCAACCGCTCGCTCAGTTGAATTATTAAAGGCTGATCTAGACGGCGCAACATTTACTGGAGATGTTACTATGAATAAAGATTTGACTGTTGTTGGAAATCTAGTAGTTAGTGGAGATGTTGCAACTGTTGATGTTACTAATATTACTATGCAGGATACTATTATGTCATTGGCTCGTGGTTCAGTTGCAGATAATACTGCAACTGGTATTTTAATTGATCGTGGTCAATTAAATCCTGGTGTTTTTATGGGTTGGGATGCAGCTGATCAGGCATTTAAATTTGGAAAAACACAGCAAAGAGCTGATACGGTTTATGGTAGTATTATGGCAACTAGTGAAACGATTATAGCTGATCTTAGTGGTGTTGCTACTAGTACTACTAAAGATGCGAATGGTAATGTAATTCACACATATTATGCCAAAGATGTTGATTTAAGTACAGAAGCGTCAACCGCTCGTTCTACTGAAGTTGTGTTATCTACTGATATTAGCACTGAGGCATCAACTGCTCGTTCTACAGAAACTATGTTATCTACTGATATTAGCACTGAGGCATCCACAGCTCGTTCTGCTGAAGTTGTATTATCTACTGACATTAGCACGGAAGCATCCACAGCTCGTTCTGCTGAAACTGTGCTATCTACTGATATTAGCACGGAAGCATCCACAGCTCGTTCCACAGAGGTTGTATTATCAACTGATTTAAGTACTGAAGCATCCACTGCTCGTTCTGCTGAAACTGTATTATCAACTGATTTAAGTACAGAAACATCCACCGCTCGTTCAACAGAGGTTGTATTATCAGGTGCAATCAGTACAGAAGTATCAACCGCTCGTTCTGTTGAAACTATGCTATCTACTAATTTAAGCACAGAAGTATCAACTGCTCGTTCATTTGAATTATTAAAAGCAGATTTAACTGGGGCTACTTTTACAGGTGATGTTAATATTGATGGTACATTAGCAGTATCCAATCTTCAAACTGATTTTATTACAAATACGGTTACTAACAATTATGAATTTATAACATCAACTGATATGTCATTAAATGGGGTTTTACAAGTTAGCGGAGATGTATCGCTTAATTCTAGAGTTGATATATGCGGTAATCTATATGCGCAATATCCAGATGACTCTATACCAATGGATGCTGTCACTGGGTTACCAGAGGAATTATCTACAGAAGCATCAACAGCTCGTTCCGCTGAGACATTGTTATCAACTGATTTAAGCACAGAAGCATCAACATCTCGTTCCGCTGAAACTGTATTATCAACTGATTTAAGCACAGAAGCATCAACATCTCGTTCCGCTGAAACCGTATTATCAACTGGTATTAGTACAGAAGCATCAACAGCTCGTTCCGCTGAAACTGTATTATCAACTGGTATTAGTACAGAAGCATCAACAGCTCGTTCTACTGAAGTTGTGTTATCGACAGGTATTAGCACTGAAGTATCTACTGCTCGTTCAGCAGAATTATTAAAAGCCAATTTAACTGGTGCTTCATTTACTGGTGATATTAGTACAACTGGTAAATTAGATGTTACTGGAATAACAACTCTTACTGATAAAGTGTATACAAATGGTGGTATTTATACAAATAATGGCAAATTTACAGTTGAAGTTACTAGTGCTAATACATCTATAGGAGGAACATTAACTGTCGATGGCAATACTATTATTGATAAAAATACTCCATCTATTAACTATGCAACCGGTGCATTAGTAATAACAGGTGGTCTAGGTATTGGAGAAAACCTTAATGTTAATGGTGATATTAAAGGTGAAAATATAACAGCAGATGGTGTATTAATTACAAATGATACAACTAATTCTACTTCTATTTCTAACGGATCTATTGTAGCAAAGGGTGGAGTTGGTATATCAAAAGATGTAAATATTGGAGAAAATTTAAATGTTAGTGGTGATATTCATGTTACAGGAACGACACAACTAACAGATACATTAACAAGTGCATCTGATATAATAGTAAATTCAACTACAAATTCTAATAGTAGTACATCAGGATCAATACGAACATCAGGAGGTATTGGTGTCCAAGAATCTGCATATATTGGTGGAACATTAAATGTCGCTGGAAATACTACACTAGTTAATTCACAAACTACATTGGCAACCTCAATAAATGCAGTTGTATCTGATACACTTAATCTTACAAAACAAATAGGTACTTCATTAAATGTAGTAGGTAATGCAGATATTAATAATATTAATGTCACAGGTACTACAAAAATAGATGGTATTCTAGATGTTAATAGTACATCTGATTTTGCAGATACAGTAACTATCAGTAAACTTACTGGTACTGCATTAGATGTAGTAAGTAATACAAATATGCAAGGACAATTAATTGTAGGTGGGGATGTATCATTGAATGCTGGTGCATATATTAAAAATAATGCTACAATTGATGGTAATCTTACTGTTAATACTGATTTGACAGTCATTGGTAATCTCAGTGCAAAACAAGTACAAAATGAATATGTCATTAATTCTACAACCACTGATTATACACTAATTGTTGCAGAAGATTTGTCAATTAATGGAGGACTTGTTGTAAATGACGATAACGTTGTTAATAAGCGATTATTTGTCACCGGAGACACATCTCTTAATGCAGGATTATATGTTAATAATAATAGTATATTAAATGGTGACGTATCTATGAACGGAAATCTAGATGTTAATGATCAATTATATGTAGCTAACTCAACAACACTTAATGGAGATGTTTCGTTAAATAGCGGTATATCGGTTGGTGGTAAATCTACATTAAATGCTGATGTATCTTTAAACGCTGCATTAACTGTCGCAAACGATGTTTCATTAAATAGTATGTTAGAAGTAACTGGTAGAGTAGATATGTTAAGTGATGTATCTATGACAGGAGATGTTACTATTATTGGTAATTTAATTGCAGATCAATTTCAATTTAACCAAATTTCAACAACTGATGTATTTAATGGTGCTAAGCTGATATTAAATAATTCTAACGTAGAAGATGGTGATAGAATGTTAATTGGAAATGGAGGTGCTGCCGGTAGTGCAGCTCTTGGTAAAAATGCATTAGCTGCGAATACTGCATATGGTATAAATAATGTAGCAGTTGGTGGATTAGCATTAACTTCTAATACAACTGGTACAGATAACACTGCTGTAGGTCAATCGACATTAACTAATAATATAAATGGAAACAATAATGTTGGATTAGGTAGTTTTGCATTGCAATCTAACACTGGTGGTGATGATAATATTGCAATTGGTCGCGATACACTTTATACCAATAATGGTTCAAGCAATACTGCAATTGGCACTACAGCATTATATTCTAATACAACTGGTTCAAATAATGTAGCTATTGGCGGTGTAGCATTGAATAATAATACAATTGGAGATTATAATATAGCACTTGGTACTGAATCTTTGAAAAATACAGATGCTAATTCTAATATAGGTATTGGTTTTCAATCATTAATTAATAACAGTTCGGGTGTTTCCAATATAGGTATTGGCGCAAGCACATTAAGATCTGTTACTACTGGTAGAAATAATATTGCATTTGGTTCAGGATCAGGAACTGGTATTGTATCTGGTCTTAATAATACATTTGTTGGCGTAAGCACAGGTTCCACTGGTACTGCTTTTTCACATTCCACTGCAATTGGTGCAAATGCTCAAATTGACATGTCTAATCAAATTGTATTAGGTACAACTGAGGATGTTACCAATATTATTGGCGATGCATCATTGAATAACAATTTATATGTTGGAAAGCATACCAGAGTTGACGGTTCATTGAATGTTGTTGGTGATGTTGCTATTGACGAACGCCTATTTGTAACTAATGATGCTTCATTCAGCAGCAAATTATATGTTGTTGATGATGCCTCTATGGATAGCAACTTATATGTTGGAAAACATACCAGAGTTGACGGTT
>Ga0181416_1000012_pt1 | contig 40104 bp, 41 predicted proteins | sample 39SPOviralmetaG_FD_130141 | JGI IMG/M metagenome (GOLD analysis project Ga0181416, IMG submission 130141) | Marine viral communities from the oligotrophic San Pedro Time Series (SPOT) site, San Pedro Channel, CA, USA - 39 SPOT_SRF_2013-01-16 | ecosystem: Environmental > Aquatic > Marine > Strait... | reverse complement strand
CTGCATTTGTTACAACTTCAGATACATCAGTACATCCAACAAGTTTACTGGTAGGTACATATACTGAAATACCTTTAATTTTTGGTACAAATAATGTAGAAAGATTAAAAATAGATGGTACTGGAACCTCAACTTTTGCAGGTAATGTTAAGTTGTCAACTGGAAAGAGCATTTATTTAAGTGGAACTTCTGGATTAAGGCTTACACACGATGGCTCTAATGCTCATATGATTAATGGCGGTACTGGAGACTTAAACTTTAAAAATGATGCTTCTGATAAAGATATATTCTTTACTGGTACAGATGGAACTACTGCTGTAACTGCCCTTACTTTAGATATGTCTGAGGGTGGTAAAGCAACTTTTGCAGGAAAAGTAGTTTTAGGAAAAGATTCAAGTAATGCTTTAGAAGTATTTTCATCAGGAGACACAGAAATTGGATTTTCTTATGCAACAAAAGGAAATATATATGCTAAAATAATTGGAGATGTTACTGATGCAAGTCCTTTAGGTGGAGAATTAGCATTTCAAACTTCAACAGGTGGAACACTTGCAGAAAGAATGCGTATAAGCAAATCAGGTGTTGTAACCTTTTCAGCAGGAACTTACAATAAAATACAAACTTATTATTCAGGTGATTATACAAGTGGTTTTAAGTTTTCAGACTACAATGGTGGTATTTGGTATGATGCAGGAGCAGATGATTTAATTCTTAATGGAGGACACGCTAATAGTCAAATACTATTTAACTCAGGTAATGCCACTGCCTTAACACTAGACTCCTCTCAAAACGCAACTTTTGAAGGAGATGTAAATATAGCGGGTGACCTAAATATAACAGGAGATATAAACTCTGTAAGTGTTACAGACTTAGACGTAACAGACAAAACAATAACAATAGCAAAAGGTGCAGCAGATAGTGCAGCAGCCGATGGAGCAGGTATAGTTGTAGATGGAGCAGGTGCTTCTTTATTATACGATCACTCTGGAACTCAATGGGAAGTTAATAAACCATTTGAAGTTAAAGTAGGTTCTTCTGCTATTACTATGACAGAATATAGTGATGGAGCAGTAATATGGCTAGATGGTTCTGATGGAGATTTTGTTGGTGGTGATTACTATAATGTAGCCGCTTATGGTGGTGGTAGTGGTAGTAAGTTATCTTTTGGATATGGTGCTGCTGAAAAGATGTACATGGATAGTGCAGGTAACCTCTTAACACATGGTGTTATAGATGTTCAAGGAACAGGTCAGTCACAAATTGCAGGTGCTCTTTATGTAAAAGGTAGTGGATATAATCAATTAAAAATAGCAAGTAATCTTACCGCAGATACAAATAAACAATCAGGTATTGTAACAGAGAATTACGAAGGAAACAATGTTAGTATTCTTCAAACATTCCAACAGAATGATATTAATTCTATTTATTACGGTAGTGCTGACAGTTCCTATGCAGGAGTACAGAACCATTACTTTTTTGTTAATGCTGATTCAGATACCGCAGGAAGTGGACATACAAAAGCATTTCAAATAAAAAAAGACTTAGCATCAACTTTCTACGGTAATGTAAGTATGCCAACAGGTAACTCTACAGGTAAGTTTGCTGTAATGAGTACTGCTGTTCACTCTTCATATGACTTCTATAATAACGGAACAAGTTACTTTAACGGTGATGTTACTATAGATGATAACTTGATAATCTCCACTGGTAATTTAGAAGTTCAAAGTGGTGTTATCGAGTTATTAGGTGGTTTTTCACTTCAAGGAACTAATGGTACTTATTTCCAAAGAATAAAAACTATTGATTCGTCATCAACAGATCCTGTAGATACTTTTAGTTTTGATGTTAAATTAGGTTCATCAGCATCATGGAAATCATTATTAGTGTTAGACCAACATGACGCAGCAAGATTTTCAGGCAAAGTCTCAGGTGGTTCATTTTTAGTAAATAGAACTACTGCGGCAGGAGTAGGTGCTTCATTGGGAGACATTAATGGTGCTGAACTTGGGCCAGGATATTTAAGTTTATCAAGAGATGATACAGCATCAGCAAAACAAATACTTTTTGAAAAAAATGATACTGAACATAGTTATATAAAAACCACATCAAGTAAATTAATTTTAGGTTCTGACACAACAGGAACAACTGTTGCATTACAATTATATCATGCTTCAAACCCAGTCTCTTTAGGTATAGACTATAGTGGAGGTGCAGGTTTAGCATTTATTGAAAGTGCACATGATTCTTATGATGAGAACACTCATATGTTATTTAAACCAGGTGGTACAGAATCTTGGAGAATAGGTTCGCATGGTTCAAATGGTGACACAAAGTTTGTAATTCAACCAACATCAGCAGCGTATGATTTTGTTATTGCTGACAACAATGGTGATAAAATATTAACTATAGACACAAGCACAAAAAGTGCAACTATTGAGGGTATTGCGAAGATTAAAGGAGGTATTACAACTGATGGTAATGCAAAGTTTTACAACTGGAGAGCACTACAAAATACAAGTAATTCATCCAATTTATGGTATAGAATAGCAAGGGTTACTGGATCTCAATCAACAAGGTTTATTATAGAACTTGCAGGAAGATCTACAAGTTATGGCGATGAATCCTTACCTGCTTACGGTAAACTAGTAGGGCAACTTAATAACGATAACAACTACGATTTAACATATTACAACCACAGTACTAGTAATAGTGAGGTAGTGACTCATATAGGGCAAGTTGATGTAAGTGCAAGTGAAACAGATATTTATATTCAAGTGGGTCAGTTTGCTGAGATAACAGCAATTGGACATATAAGTGATGGTAGTATAACTACATATGACTCAGATAGCGGCTCAACCACAAAACCTAATAATTTTGTCGACCCAACGGTTGCTGAGGTTTGGAACTCTTTAAACGATGGTCCAGGTTCAGGATTAAACGCTGATACTTTAGATGGTGTAAGTGGTGAAGATTTCCTTAGAAGCAACATAAATGATACCGCCTCTGGATCTATCAGTTTTACAAACTCATATAATGAATTTGGTAATGGAACGGGTAGTGTAAGTAACGATGGTGGTTGGAATGCTAGAGTAAATCTTGCAGGATCTTCTCATGCTAGACTAGACGTTAAGTCTGTTAGTGATGGTATTATTACAACAATGTATTCACATACAGGTCATGCAGCAGGAAGAGTAGGTACAATGTCTAATCATAAATTAGACTTTATGATTTACGGACAACCTAAGGCAAGATTAGAAACTAATGGTACTTTTAGAGCAGCAGGAGATGTTGTAGCATATTATAGTTTTTCTGATAAAAGATTAAAAACCAATATCAAAACAACAGAAAATAACCTAGAAAAAATCTTATCTTTAAATCCTGTAGAATACACTTGGAAAGAAGGATACAGAGAGGGAATAAAAGAAATTGGGTTAATCGCACAAGAGGTTGAGGGAGTTATTCCGGAAGTTGTAAGAGAGCAAGAAAGACTAGATGAAAAAGAAGAAACCTTTAAAACGGTTGATTATGAACATTTGGTTTCTACTTTAATCGGTGCAATGCAAGAGCAACAAAAACAAATAGAAGAATTAAAATCACAAATGTCGGCATGTAATGCACGATCATGTAATTGTAAATAACTATGGCAAACACTTACTTGTTATTAATAGATCAGGTTTATATACAACCTCTACAGACTCCAGAAGTAGAAGTAGAATTAGTTGATGTTATCACAAGAATTGATTTTCATTATGAAGCAACCTCTCCTACTGGGACAAAAAGAACATGGAATTCTTCAAAAAACATGTTAAGCCCTGATCCAGAAGACTACATAACATATAAAGATATTACTTATGAAAAATGTCAAGATTGGGTTAGGCCAATACAAGCAGATGAGTTAGAAATAAAAAGTCTTTTAGATATACAGATAGAAGAAAAAGAAACTCAAAAGTATCTAAAACCAGAAAAACTCCCTTGGGAATTTCTACCACCAGGAGTAGAAGAAAATGAATAAAATATGGCAGTACCTAGTAGCGGAACCTTGTCATTATGGGGTTTAGCAAAAGAAAAGACACATGATAATTATAGTAATACCATTCCTATAGGAACATGGCAAGGTAATTTTTTTGCTAATGCTTCTTTGTCTGACGCTACTACTGGAGCAGGTAATTACGATGGGACTAATCAAAATTCATCAAGTAAACCTAATGCAACCACACCTCACCAAATGAGTGAATGGTATGGTTATGATCATGATGCTTCGCCACCAACAGGAGGAAGTGCTAATTGTTTAGAAATAGTTGATCATAATTTTACTCAACCAGGAACACAAACAGGATGTACTAGTAGTACTGCAATAGCAGGAGCAACAGGAGGAGTAAATCCGGGAGGAGGTCAAAATACTCCTGTCACTAGATTTGCTAGATATCAAAATAATACAGGACAAAGTGTTTCTTATAACTTAAGAGTATATAGAAACGACAACACACAATGTTCTTTTAAAGTATATAAAGGGGCAGGAATATCTTCAAACTCTGGTTATTCAATTATTAATCAAACCCTAGTTCATACACACTCATCTGGATATAATACTTTTACTGGAACTTTAAATTCTACTACAGAATTACTTTTAATATTTGAATCAACATCAGGCTCTTCTCAAACAAGATATGCGTCTTTTGATCAGTTTTATGTAGGTGGGCAATGTGCTTCAAGTGGAACTATGACACCAGTCTTAATATTTGGTAGTGGAGGATCAACAGCGTTTACATATACAGGTACATCAGCGAAATATAACGCTAGAAATGCAGCGATAGGTCAAAGATTTAATTCGTCTTCTTGGTCTACAGCATACATTCATCAATGTGCCGGATCTCAGTGGACTGTTGGTAATAATATATATCAAACAAATAGTACTAGTGGAACTAAAGTTTTACATGGCCAAACAGGATGGAGAGCAGGAGCATATCCTCAAAGTTCAAATTGGCAATCTTTAGGATATCCAGGAAATAACAATACAATACTTTCTTTTTATGATTCTGGAGTACACACATATAATATTGAAAGTATTTTCAATGGTATAGAAGTTTAACAACAAAAACAACAATATGACAAAAACAACTGAAAAACCTTGCGTAGACTGTGAGGAAAGCAAAAAACCTAGAATTTTTATAGCCTCACCAGGAAACAGTTTTTCTAATAATTTCTTAAATTCTTGGACAAATTTAATTATGTGGATTGTAAATAACGGATATGTTTTTACATCTAACATAGATTATAGTTCACTTATACAAACTTCTAGGGATAAAGTTATGGGTACTTCTCATAACTCAGCACAACCATTTAATGGAGAATTTGAATTTGACTACATGTTATGTATAGATTCAGATATGGTTTTTACTCCACAAAATTTACAAAATTTATTATCTAGAGATGTTCCTGTTGTATCAGGGATCTACAGAATAAAACCAGATGATGCTTGGTCATCATGGGTAGGAGGAGAACAATCTGAAGGAGGTGACTGGATAAACGATGAATATGTTAAAAAACATGAAGATCAAATGATCCAAGGAGACTTCGGAGGTTTAGGATTTACACTTATTAAAAAAGAAGTATTTGATAAACTTACACCGCCTTTATGGTTTGATGATCAAGCAGATAAAAATTACGGAGAAGACGTTGTGTTTTTTAGAAAAATAAAAGCAGCAGGTTATGATATCAACTTTGATATGTCCGTAAAATTAGGACACGAAAAAACCTTTATATTCATATAAAAACTGGACAGTAAAAAAATACAGGTCCTTTATATTATTTCACTTTATTTGTATAAATATTAATTAAAACAAAAACAAAAACAAAAACAATTATTAATTATGGCAAAGTTAAAAAAAGAAGAACTAGAATTAGTTCAAAAGAATAATCAGAAGCAGTTTGAAATTAAAATCGCTTTGGCTGATTTAGTAATCGCATCAGAATCGTTTGATCAAAGAAAGCAATCCTTGCTTAGTTCTTGGTCTGAAGTGTCTGAAGAACAAAAGAAACTCCAAGAAGATTTAAAAGAGTCTTATGGAGAAGTTACTATTGATATCCAATCAGGTGAAATTATGGAACCTGCTCCTGCAAATGTAGAGCAAGATGACAATAAAGGAGATTCATGATTACATAGTATTCATACTTAACAAGGAAACTACTGGGTATATATCACATGATGATATTGATGCGGCTATTGACAGAGGTCAAATGTCTAAGTTTATGGAGTTGTATAGCAATCCTAAACAACATCAGCCCGGTAGACCTATACCTCCTATTGTTTATGGGCAAACCCAAAAAATATCTGATGATCTTAGGTTTTTCAAACACAGAAAACAGTTTACCACAAACAATAATGGTATACTAGATTTAGGTAATTTCACTAATAGTGGTGGTGGTTCCAATCCTGAATATTTACATCTCTTAGGATTGTATGTTGTTGGTACATTAAATAGTACACCAAATAACACATATACAATCACAGATGGAACTATTGCTTTTGCTACAGGAACAGCAAACAGAACATATTCTAAACCTGTTAAAGTTGTTAGTGAAGATCAATTAGCAGACAGATTAGTGTCTCAGGTTGCTTCACCAAGCACACTATCCCCTATTGGAATATTAGGTGATGGAGGTAAAAAGATACAACTCTTTCCAGAGTCTCAACATTCAGGTTTTATAATGTATTTAACTAGACCTACAAAACCTAGGTTTAGCCATGTAGTTGATGGCAGAAAGATAGTTCATAATCCTTCTACAACCTCATCAGCATCATTTACAGCATCTAACGCTTTAACCCTTCCTAATGGTACTGCTGTTTCAGCAGGTGCCTCGTATTCTTTAGTTCCATCTATAGAGTTAAATTGGCCAGAGGATTGTATTAATGATATTATAAATAAAGCATTAGTATCTCTAGGTGTTCATATAGAAGATCTAAATGTATACCAATACTCAGAAGTTAAAAATCAAACAGGACTATGATAACAAAAGGAAAAATAACAGATCAGATATTAAGGTTATATTCAGGTGGTAGTCCTAATGATGAGAAAGAAATATCAAGAGATGATATAAACTTATTAGTTAGTCAAGTAATAAATAGATTACTTAAAACAGAACATATGGCTGTTAATATGCAGTCAGGAGACATGTTTCCTCCGCACACAATGGTTACAACATATGTAGTAAATCTAATTAGCAACACTACTAGTAATCCTTATGTTCATGCAGTTTTACCTGTATTCCCTATATCCCTACCTAGAAATATGGGAGTTTGGAGCGTAACAGGTACAAACATAGATTCTAATGCTACTGCTAAAGATAGCACTGAATATATTCCATTACAAACAGGACAGCATACTTTAATAGATCGTCAATCATCATTAAAATATTTAGAAACACAAGTGGGATATTGGGCGGAAGGTAATGTCATAAATTTTTTAACTGATATTACAGAAGGCCCATATAATGCTAATAAAGTAAAAATAAAGTTATTAGTTGTAGACCCTTCAATATTAGGTGAGTATGATTACTTGCAGATACCTGTTGAAATGGAAGAGATGGTTGTAAAAGAAGTTTTAACGTTAATTGGTGCACTACCTAAAGTAGTAGATAAGGCATCAGATTCAAATAGTCAGATATGAGAGTATATAATTTAGACGAAATAATAAGATCTGCTTTGCTTACTTCGGGGCGACCTATACATTATTATATGCAGTATTTGCATTATGGCCTTAAGGCTGTAAGAGAAATAGGATTTGACTCACCTTTTAAGATTAAGTCAACTAAACTAACTGTTGATGCAAACAGAGAAGTGACTATACCAAATGACTATGTAGATTATATAAGAGTAGGATGGGAAAATGGACAGTTTGTAAAAAACCTAATAGAAAAGAATTCATACAATAGATTAATGAATTTAGATTCTGATGGTAATCAGATTGCATATCCGGATGTAGAAACAGATCAAGGGTTAATTTATGCAGATAATAATGATACTCACTCTAATGATAAAAGTGAGCATATAGGAAGACATTTTGGTCATAAACCAACATATAAGAATTCTTTTATGGTAATACCAGAAAGAAATAAGATTATGTTAGATCCATCATTACATAATGCAAAAAATATTGTTATAGATTATATAACTACATCTACAACAGATTCGGCTTCAGACGCTACAACAATACCTGCTTATGCGGCAGATGCTGTAGAAAGGTATATACTTTGGAGATTTTCAGAGCATGATAGAAATATGCCAATGAACGGTAAGTTGATGGCTAAAGAAGAGTGGCTACAAGCACACAAAAGATATAGAAGTAGAAACTATCAGTTGTCATTAGATGATGTTCTTAAGTCATTAAGATCACATACATATGCGGCTGTTAAATCTTAAGAATGGAGAATTCAAAAAAAACATTTATAGCAGGCATAAATGCCGATGATTCTTTTTTTGCACATACTGAAGCAGATAATTTAGATGCTCTTAATGTAAGGGTGGTGTCTTCTTCTGAAGGTAAGGCCGGTTCTATATCTAATGTAAATGGAACAAGACTTGTGCCTAATTACCAATCATTTAACGATGTAAAAGTTGTTGGGTCTTATGAGGATTCTACAAGTAATAATGTTTTTTATTTTTTAGCAAATAAAAACAATAATGCAAGCGTTATATATTGTTATAAACCTAAAGAGGATAATATATTTAAAGTATTGTCTGACAATAACTTAGACTCAACATACTCATTGAATTTCAATCCAGATAAACCAATAACTGGTATAGGATATATTGATAATATTTTATATTGGACAGGTGTTGATGGAAAAGAGCCTTTTAGAATTAATGTTGAGAGAGGTATTAAAACCAACCTTTCGAGTTATGTCACCACAGAAACAGCATATGTAACACCAATAAGTAAATCAATTGTTACGCTTATAAGAAAACCTCCAATGCTTCCGTTAATAACAGAAGTACAGGAAGACTCATCTAGAGACACATCGTTTTTAAAATCACGAACACATACTTTTGCATATAGATATGTGTACAAAGATGGAGAAACAAGTGTTTTTTCACCTGCATCTTATTTTTATCCTAATCAGGATATGGATAATGATAATCACAAAAAATCTAAAAAAATAAAAGTAGATTTTCCAAAATTTGAAGCAGAAAGTTATGGTATATCACAAGATGTGCATAAAGTACAATTTGCTGTTAAATTTGATAAAGACACTTCATATTTTATATGGAAAGAGTTTGATAGCATTACACACGCTACACAGTTTGGAAATCAAGTAATTGGAAGTCAAGGTGTTATTACAGCGGAGTTTTATAATGATGTTTTAGGTTTTGCTGTAGATGATGTAAACTCAATTAAATTATATGACACAGTTCCGTATGAGGCTGAAGCATTAAGTATTGCAAGAAACAGGTTGTTTTTAGGAAATATAAAAGAAGGCAGATCAAATCCAAAACAGATTAACTCTTCTGACGTTTCTCTACAACTACTTACAGCAAATTTATCTGATAGTTTTAATCAATATGATAGAAATAGAGGTGGTAAAGTGGGATTTTCTCACGCATCTGCTTATCAAATTGGTATTGCATTTTTTGATTTTGCGGGTAGAACTGGTGGTGTTTTGACTGATGACAGTTTAAAGGTTATAACACCGGAAAGAAATCTTTCACTAAACACTTATAATTCTTTTATAGAGTTTACTTTAAATGAATCTTTAAGAAGTAAAATCCCAGATTGGGCAGAATATTATGCTGTTGTAAGAACAAAAAATTTAACAAAAGATTTTACATTATCAAATTTATCAGATAAAATAAGATATTTTCAAACAGCGTCTACAGGAAATTTTAGTGTTAATATAGAAAAACTTTACCCTACTACTACTGATAATGATAATAAAGGTTTGTCGGGGACACCAACCGGAACATTTGAAGATCAAGAGTTTGTTTCATTTAGCACTGAACATGAGGGACTTGCTATAGGTTTAGGAGATTTAACCTCTTACAAACAGGGGTATACTTATCAAGAAGGTGATAGAATAAAATTAATAACTGAAAATTCTGTTTTTGAGGCCGCAGTAACAGGCCAAGAAGGTAAATATGTTAAAATAAATCTATACAATTTCAATAATCCAGAATACTTAAATACGTCTGCTTTATCCAATGTGGATTACTCTACTGTATATGAAATTTATAGCCCTCATAAAATACAACCAAATGAGTTTTATTATGAAGCGTTTAATGGTAGGATATTAAGACAACCAAACGCATTGCCTAGTTTTTCTGATACTACTGGACAGTTAATTGGTGATGTTTATTTAAAATCTCTGATTGCTGACACAAGTACACTTCCGAGTTTTTTCTTTGAAGGGAAATCTTCCACAGAAAGCGGACAAGATCATGAAATAGATGGCGAGATAAAATATATAGATTTTCCTATTTTTTATGGAGAAGGTATAAATGATATGTCTTGTAATACTGGTGTTAACAACGGTAGTGGTGGAGATGATTTGAGATTTGATATAAAAATAAGTTCAACTGGCACACCTGATAAATTTAAGTGGAGAAAAAGAGCAAGAACTCAACTTAATTCTAATGTTGGTTATTCTTCAGAGGTGAGTATAACTGGATCTAGTCAGACTTTATCTGATGGGGTAACAGTAAATTTTGCCGCAACAACAGGTCATACTTTAAATGATAGGTGGGTTGTAAATTATAAAGTAGCAGATAACTCTGCTATGAATGAAGAGCATAGAAGAGCCTATGGAATATATCCTGGTGGACCAAATGGTACCATTTTAGTTGGTTCTGATATAAGAGTTTATTTTACTGAATATAAAGGAGGTACATGGGTTGCTTCTGAAGATAGAAGAACTTGGGATTTAGACTATCCTGGTTCAGGAGTTGACAAAACATATGCGAATATAGAAGAATTGTTTTGGGAAACTTCTTTTGGTACACAAGTAGTTTCAGCAGCACAAGGAGGTATGAGTAATTTTGCTTTTAGAAGAGGAACTCTTGATCCTATAGGAAACGGTGCACAAACTCAATTGAATATATTGGACCATGAAACTAATCCCGGATCTCAGTCTGTAAGCATTACTGATGGCACTACTATTCATATGATTTATGAAGGAGTCTTGAAAAAAACAGGTGGTGGTAGAAATATTGATTCAACTAATAACATTAATGTTGACTACATAGATGAGTTTAGTTATGCAGCAGAGTCAATGAATCCTAGTAATGATTATTTTTTGAATTGGACACAAATCACAGGTAAACCTAATTTAGTGCCTTCAGAAGTTAGTAGTCAAATTAAAACTACCGGGATTGTTTTTAGTGAAACAAAAATACCTGGAAGTAAAATAAATGGTCTATCTAAGTTTAGTGCATTAGATGAAAAAAGATTAGATGATGCAACAGGACCGTTAAGATCTTTACTTGTAACTAGTAAAACTCAATCTACTGGTTCAATAATGTTGGCAATATCCGAAAATGAAACATCTAGTATTTATTTAGGAGAACAACAATTACAACAAACATCTAGTGGTGGACAGTTTTTAGCAGTTTCATCAGGTGTTATAGGAACCATAAATAGTTTGCAAGGCTCATACGGAACAAGTCACCCGGAATCTGTTGCTGTAAATGAAGGTAAGGCTTTTTGGTTTGACGTTAAAAATCAAACAGCAATAAAGTATGACAGCAATGGTTTAACTGCTATTGGTGATGTTAAAATGAAAACGTTTTTTAAAGAAAAGTCTGACATAATAAATAGTGATACAATACCTCATTTTGTAGTTGGAACGTATGATGATTATAATTCAGAATACATTTTAACCATACCAAGAACAGGAGAAGTTACAACTGTGTTACAGCAGGATCCGTATTATCCTGATACTCCGGTTATAGAAATAACAAATGAGGGTACTGAACCTTCATCTAAGGTTATTACTGTGGAAATTCTAGAACCTTGGTCAATGCAATTTGAAGTGACTATTATTGATGGTGTTGGTACTATAACATTTACTAGTCCGTATACTTTTACAATACCATCTGGTGTTGTTCAAACTCCATCAGGATCTAATATAACTGTAACAAATGCTGCAACAGGTGGTTTTGCAGTTTCAAATAATACATTTTCAGGTTCTGGTAAGTTAACAATATCTAATGTTTTTGGAGATATTGATTATATAAGTTTACAATTATCTAGAATTAAGGAACCAAGCACATCTGCTATTGTTGTTTCTAATTTAATAACATATACAAATGACACTAAATTAGATTTCGGAGCACAAGCAAGTGGTAATACACCAATAAGAGTTACAGGTGCTACGGATGGTGATTTTCCTATGTTTGAGGTAAAAAGTTTAACCCCTTCTAATGGAACGTTAACAATACCTTGTACTTCTGTAGTTCCATGGCAATTTGGTGCATCAGACAATAACTCTACTAATTTTACAGAATGTGAGTTAGGAGTTTGTTCTGATATTGCAGCAAATAGAATCACTACAAACGCTACTGCAATAACTGCATCAAGCACAACTATAGGTTATCAACCAGGAACTTTTAACATCACTATCACAGGTATTAATGAAGATATAGATTCTATAGTTATAGATTCTAGACCTCTTAAAAGAGCGGTATTCGGTAGTTTTACTTTTGATGATATAACAGCATCAGGATTAAGTTTAAACTCGTCTATAGTACTAAATAAAGAAACAGCAACAGAATTTGGGTTTGTTTATTCTACTACAGATACTAATCCTTCGATAGGAGAAACCGGGGTGACCAAGGTTGCCTTATCAGGAAGTACTTCTGATATGTCACACACTATAACAGGATTAAGTGCAGACACAACAGTATACTCAAAAGCATATTTAATATCTAATTTTGGAACAAAATATGGTATTTGTTATAACCAGGCCACAGGATCAGCAAACAATACAGTACCCGCAGTTACCTCTGATAGTTTTAGTTCTACCAACAATAGGTTTACAGGAATTATAACTTCTAATGGAGGCTCATCAGCAGGTACAAATGGTATTACAGAAAGAGGTTGGGTTTATTCAAGTTCTGACAACACACCAACAATAGGTGAATCAGGTGTAGTTAAAGTAACAGCCCTACAGGTTGAAATAGATTCATTCCCTTATACTTACACAAGTCTGAATGCTATTTTAGCAAGTGGTACAACATATTATTGGAGAGCATATGCTAAAAATGATGTAGGTACTGCTTATGGGAATGTGAAAACCATTGCTACAGCAGATACTTCAGTTGGTATTGGTGGATTTACACTGCAAAGTAATAGTGTTTCAGGTAACGGTGGATATGTACAAGTTGATGTTACTAAAAACGTACAGACTGGAATAGTAGCGGGAGATATAACATTTATAATTTCTGCTAGTACTTCTATTCTACAAAGTGAAGAAGTAGCGGTAGCGTTTACAAATACACAAACTATAGATTCTGTTCAGGTATACATTCCTGCAAACTATTCTGGTAGTAGTAGATACATTAATTTAAAAGTAAACTTGTTTGATGGGATACCTAATAAAACTGGACAATCAGAGCCGGTTACAATACAAGGTGTTATAAACCAAGTAAAATCATCATTTCAACCATAAAAAAATATGAGTAATTTTTGTATAAATACTGACTTTAATCCAGGAGACGAAATAAAAATAGTTTTCGATATACATAATGAGGTGCCTACTACTACAGATAAAACGGTATATATTGTGGATTTACAAGAAGGAACTCCTCATACTATAGCAGAACAAAACATAACCCAAAGTGATTATCAAATAATACAGTCACAAAACATTCATTGGAGCAATGTTCGTGGAAGTTATGTAAATGGTGCTTGGCAAACTAATGAAGATTTTTATGCGGGTGCAACGTCATCTGATGGTGTATACAATACTAATAAAATAATAAACCAAACAAAACATCAAACTTCTGCTGCTAAAATAGCATCAGATATTTCAAGGACTATAAGTGGTGTTACTTATAATGATTGGTATCTACCAACACAAGGTGAGTTAAGTACTTTATATCACTTAATGGATGTTTTAGATCCTGTAATTGTTGCAAATGGTGGTTCTAAATTAAGAAAAAACCACTCTTGGGCTATTGTAAAAAACTACTGGGCTTCTTGGGAGAGTGCTAGTCCAACTACAACAAATCCTGTTATTAGTATGTCTTTTAATCCAAACTCTGGAGGTGGAGCAACTTTTGGTAGACCAAAACATAATTTATATAGAGTTAGAGCAGTTAGACGTATGACCACTACAGATAATGTTTCTGTAGGAGATTTTTATAAAGGTGGTGTAATATTTAAAATTATAGATAGCGATACAGCAATAACTCCAGAAGTAGATCTAGATATTACTATGGGTTATGCAAATACAAATATATTTTCTGCTAATGATTTAGCAAGTGGCTATTCTAATTCAGGGGTTGAGGTTTCGGTTACTTCAACACATGGTTCAAGCCCAGACATATGTTTTAATTATACAAATAGTAATGCGGGTAATTATCAATGGACAACAAATGTTAGAATATTTAAGAAGGTAGAAGAGGTAGAAGAAGAAATTTCTGTTGGGAAAAGGACTACACTTGCGTGGAGTGAAGCGGCTCAAAGATGGGTAACAAGGTATTCTTTTACTCCTGAATATTTTTCAACTTATAAAACTGGGTTTGCATCATTTGTAAATGGACGATTGTTTATTCATGACGATTCAAATAATAAAAACTATTTTTACAATGGTAAATATCCTACTCAAGTTTGTTATGTTGAGAATGTAGAACCATCGCAGCCTAAGGTGTTTATGACACATTCTGTAGAAGGTAATTCAGAACCATCATTAACTAAGTTTGAAACGATAGATAACTGGACGATGAATAGTGACCTTGTTAAAGGGGATTATATAGAAAGAGAAGGCACTTATTACTCTGATATGTTTGGGGATGTTAATGATCCTAATGTAGGTGATAATGCAACATATGGTGATAAGTTAATGAGGGGAACAAAACTAAGGGGTCAATACTTAAAAGTATTTATGACCTTCAGACAAGAAGATTTAGAGGTAAAACATTCTAACATCGGATATATAACAAGTAAAGGACATACAACAAATGGTTCAAGAGGAGGCGGTCAAAAAGCAAGGTGAAACTGGAGTTAGTAACTACAAGCAAAAACTTGAAGATTTACAAAATGTAATGATTGCTAACAATGATCGAGATGGTATATATGGAGATGGTAAAACATTAGTAAATAATGAAGAATTTAAAATAACTCATGATTTCTCAGATCAATTATATATGAGAAAAATGAGAATGCCTGAAGGGTCATTTGTGGTTAGTGCGATACATCATACTGATCATTTTTGGTTTTTATTATCTGGTAGAATATTTGTTACGACAGATGGTGAAACAGTAGAGCATGTAGCACCTTGTTATGCTAGATCTATAAAAGGGGCAAAAAGATTTATTGTTTGTACGGAAGAATGTTTATTTATTAATGTACATAAAAACCCAACAAACATAAAAGACATTGACGAGGTGCAAGATAAGTTGTACTCAATAACAATAGAAGAATATAATAAAAAAGAAAAATCATGGCAGGAATAGTTACAGCAGGATTAATCGGAGGAGGTATACAAGCCTTAGGTGGTTTGGCTCAAGCAGCCTCAGGAATTTTTGGTAAAAAGAAAAGACAAAGAAAACTTGAGAGATTGTTGGCTGCAAGACCTAAATATAAGATTCCAACAGAAATATCACAAGACATGGAGATGATGCGTAACCGAAAAGATGGTAGGTTATCAGAACAACAAGACATGAAAAATGCTTTATTCACTAACGTACAAAACACAGTTGCAAGAGCACAAGCGGCTTCAGGATCTTTAGAAGATCAGTTAGCAATTGGTGCAAGTGCAGGTGCAGGAATGCAAGACGCATTAATAAAGAATAGAATGGCCGGTGCTCAAGAACGAGCAAACAGAATTTCTGGATATAGAGAATCTTTAACTAACATGGCTCAAGCAAAAGACCAAGCATTTAAATTAAATGAGTTAGATCCATTCAAAATGAAAGTTCAAGGGACATTAGCAAATGATGCTATGTCAAGAGAAATGACTTTTGGTGGAATTAATCAAGCGGGTGCAGGTTTAGCAAATATGGGAACAGCAGGAACAGCAGCAGGTAATACTGGGTTTTTCCAATAAAACATAATTATGGCAAAATACACACCGACTTTACTAGGTAAAGACACAGAAATAAATATAGCACCTTTCTTTGGAGGAGGCTTTATTGATGCAGGAGCAGCACAATTAAATCAGGCTGTTCAAAATAATGCTAGGGCAATAACAGAGGCAAAGAATAAAAAGTTTGAACAAGCCCAAGCACTTAGAGATGGTATTGTTTCAGGACATTTTTCTGATATAATGGCTGCTGAGGTTGGAGAAGATATAGCCAAGTTGGCTACCATGGGTACATATTCAGAAGCATATCAAGTTACGCTTGCAGAGGCTAATGCTAAATTAGGAATTAATGTTGCTAAACAAGCACAAATTACTACAGGTGCTCAAGAAATAACTGACCAGTTTAAAGAGGACCCAAGTAATAAATATTACGAGCGTAATGCTTTAGGTGCAAACTTAGATGATACAATTGAAGCAGGAGGTTTAAATACAACAAGAAATGAATTAGATAAGTCTTTTGAATATTTTAAAAACAATACTAAAAATATTAAAGATGGTGTTGTTAGAACAGATTTTCAATCAAAACTTGGAGAGATAGTAGAAAAAGTAGAAAAAACAGGTGGTTTGAGTAATGTAAATTCAGAGTTTGCACAGTTTACTAAAACATCTGATGGTCAAAAATTTGTTACGGGATATACTTATGATCCTGTTAATCGTATGTATGTTCCTGCTTTTGATAGCACTAAACTACCTCCAAGAGGATTAGTTGAATTGTATAAAGGTATAGACGATGCTGCGGCAACTTTAATGGGTGAGTATGTAAATGAAATGCATAAGATAAATGCGGACGACCCAACTAAACCAATAACTGAAGTTGCTAAAGATAATTATGAAAGAAGATTTGTGTTAGAAGAAATGAAAAAACTTGCTCCTGGTGGATCTATGCAGGATATAGAATCAACAGAGTTTAGAGGTAGAAGAGCCCCAGTGCAAGAAAATGATTCTGCAAGCAAACTTAGATTGCAAAGAGAAACAAATTATGGTTCTTTAGATGCACAATTAAATAGAATAGAACAAGTTTTAATGTTGGATGCTGCACAGATGGCAACTAACAATCAAGTAGTTAACTATGTAGACGTAGATCCTACAGGTAATGGAAATCCAGTAAGAATGATTGATCTTTCTGGAACACAAGACTTGGATATTGCTATAGCAAAGCAAAAAATTGTAAATCCACAAACTAGAGAAATAACGGAAACATATGTTGCTCCAGATAAAGTTTATTTAGATATTGATGAAAACAGTGGTATGAATTCACTTTATTTAGTCACAGGAGATCCAGGTAACGAAACTTATACTGTTTATAATGATAGAAATGTATCTGCACTTGCTTTAAGAATATCTAACGCAAATTTTGGTGGACCAACAGTTTATAAAGACTGGCTTCAAGTATCAAAAGATAGAGGCCAAATATCACAAGATGGGTTGTCAACTAATCAATCTAATAATTCTAGCAGAACAATTCCTGCAAAAGCAGATGGAGTAAGAAAGAAAAACGATGTTACAAATGTAGGAGCCGAACAACCTGCTTTTGAGTATGATACACTTGCAGCAACGTTAAATACTTCTAAAAAACCTGAAATCAAAAAAGCCTTGGAACCTGTGAACGATTATTTTGCCATGAAAGGTTATACTCAAAAAGGTCTTACAGATAGAGATAATAACAATCTGACAGATGAAAACGTGAAGTTTCTCCGTTTTGATCAAACTGGACCACAAGCACGAGATATGATAAACACTTGGGGTAAACTAACTTATAAAGTTATAAAACCTAATGGACAACTTGGGCCTGAGCAATATGCAGAAATACGAACCGATGAAATTGTTAAACTAGTATCAGGTGGTGGGCAACAAACATTTGATCTTAATAAAGAACAATAAAATATGGAAGACGAAGAAATTTTAGGAATTGACCCTTTTGTCGATTTAAGTATTGAGGATAGAGAAGACCAATTAATTATATTGGCTGACAAATTAAAAAAACAAAAAGGTACTGGATTGAATAATTTTTCAATAAGAGACATTCAAACCACTATACCTGGATTAAATCAAACAGAATTTCAAGAGGCTGTTGCCTGGGGTAACACATACAATAGAGGTCGATATAAGGAGAGTGATGAGTTAAATTCAAAGTTTAATAATTTATTTCCTGAGTTAGAAGGGTTGCAATTTCCTGAATATGAAAATGTTAGTGGATCTATAAATGTATTAAACGCACAAAAAAACCCTGAAAATGCTCAAGGCAAATGGGAGGGTATAACTTCGGCAATTGATAAAGGTACTCAAATGTATAACAACCAACAGGTTGATGGAGTTATCGCTAACCCAGGGCTTTTGCCAGAAGGAACTGATGAAAGTGTTAAAAAGAACCTTATTCAATATGGCCAGGTAATTAGACATACTGATCCTGAGTTTACTCAAAAATATCAATCAGGAGAAGATCCTTTTGAAGATCCTAAATCAGCATACGAGTTTACAAAACAAGCAAGAAACTTTCAAGGGACAAAATTTAAAGTAAATGCTTTAAGATATATTGCTAAAAATTACGATAAAAATCTATATGATTTTATAGATAAAAATGAGGATTTCTTTAGGCTCATGCCTGAACTTCGTGAGGATGATGAGTTTATGAAAATGTATAAATCTCATGAGGATGTAGCATCTAAATATCATGATCATTTAAAAGCAAACTTTGGTGATATGTATTCTCAGGAAGCAAGAGATATATTACAAACCGCTAGACTAAGTGGTGCTATGGGTCCAGGTGGAATGATGGGGCCTGGTTATCTTGACACTTCTGTAGCAGTAGGTTTAGGTGGAGTTGTAGAATCTGTAGGAAACTTAGCAGGTGGTATGTATGAGTTTTTTGCAAAGTATGGCGATAAGATAAATCCAGGGCTGTATTTAGCAGACGCTATAGGAAGTTCACTTGTTTCTGATGAAACAAATGATAAGTTAGCCGAACTAGATGAAATATATGACAGACAAGCAGAAGTAACAGCAGATAAAATTTCACATTTTTTCTCATCAGACAACTGGAAAGATACATCTTTAGGTCAATTTGCTTATGTACCTGATCAGGTAGCAGGAGCAGATTTGTCTGAAAACCCTATGTATATATTACCAATGACATTAAAGACTGTAGGAGAAATGGCTCCTGCCTTAGTTGCAGCCGCTTATTCAGGCGGAGGTACATTAGTAGCAGGTTCTATAATGGGGGGTGACCAATTCTTTAAAGCATACCATACTACAAACAAAGAGGCCAGAGAATTAGGAGTAGATGCAGAAGATGCTGAAGCAATGGCATTAAGTATAGGTCTTGTTACTGGTGGTACAAGTGCTTTATTCAATAACCCTTTAGCAAGAAAAGGTGTTGGTGCTATGATGGGTGTAAGAAACAGGGCAACAAACGAAGCGGTAAAAACCTTAGCATCATCAGGAAGTAGACAGGCTGCAATCAAAGCAGGAACGAAAGCATACTTAAAAGAAGTTGGATCTGAGGAAATAGAAGAACTTGTACAGGGAGGATTTGAAAATTATACTAAATATAAGTATGATCAAAACTCTCCTAACCCAGTATATGGTGTAGATAAATTTATGTCTAAAGAAGAATTTACAAATACGTTAATTCTTACTGCAACTGCAACTACTTTAATGGCTAGTCCTAACTTAGGAGTATCTTCTTCTCAATTAGAAAAAGAAGCATGGACTACAGCAGGGTTGGATTATGCAAATTTTGAAAAATCTGTACAAAAAGAATTAAGTAAAAAGAACCCTAAGTTCACTGAGGAAACTGCCCAAGGCATGTTAGAAAAGGCTAAAGTATATGAAACTATAGTTAAGCCATTAAAAGACTCAGGGGTTAAAATAAACGAGATTACAGAGTTGGCTGATGTTGTTTATAATTCTATGAATGCACCTACAGCACCTGAAGCAGAAACGTCTGCGGAACCAACTGTAGAAGAAAAGAAAGCAGAAATCAAAAATGGTATACCTAAACAAGGTGCTATTGTTGATGGAGGTAAAGTTGTTTCTGTAATAGAAAATATAGGAGATAGTGCTACAGATTCTGATTTAAAAACTAAACTAGATAACATCCAGGGTAGAACTTTTAAAATGAAAAGAACTTCTCTTGAAACATTATACGAAACAAACAAAGAATTTAAAAAGTTTGTAGATGAAAACCCTGATATGGTTTATGATGGCAAGAACAAAAATGCTCCTGCTGTTATTGACAATGAAGGAAATGTTCTAGATGGTATGAAACGTTTGGCCGCAGCATACAACAGAGGTCAAAAAGGAATTAGAGTTTTTAACGAACAAGAAACTACTGTTTCTAAAGATGAAGAGACATCTATTGTAAACGCTTTAGATAATATTATTTCTCCAAAATTAGAAAACACTAATCAATCTATGGAAGACATAGAGAAAATTGGTAACCATTTTCAAAGAGTATTTAAAGGATCAACAATAGAATTTGATCAAGAAGTATTTAATGCAGAGGCCCAAAAAAGAGGGTTAGATCCTGCAAAAAACAAAGGGTTTAGAGATAGAAATACAAATCAAATTTATATAAACCCTAAACTTGCTACGCTTGATACACCTATACATGAGTTTGCTCATATATGGGAGGATATGTTGGCTGAAGTAAATCCAGATGCCCATAAAAAAGCAATGGCTTTAATTAAAGGTACAAAGTTTCATAAAGAAGCGGTTGCTAACGGTTATGGAGATAGAGCACTAAATGAGGCTTTAGTACAGGCTATTGGTGAGAAAAGTGCTAAAATATTTAAAGATCCTAAGAGACAATCACAGTTTGAAAAGATTATAAGCCAGGTAAAAGAGATTATTAAATCTGCTTTAAACGTACCAATGGATGCAGACTTTGATATACAAACAAGTAGTTTAGATGATGTTATAAATTCTAGTGCAGAGAAAATTATGTCTGCCACAAGTATTGATCCTGATGCAAAGAAAGAATCTATTGATGTAGATGCAATTGATGCACAGAGATATAAAAACCCTGAGCGTGAAGCAATAAAAGAATTTAAAGCATTACAAGAAACAATACAGAACGACCCAACACTATCACCAATTGATCCTGTGATGAAGGATGGTAAGTATCAATTCAAAAAAAATAAAAAATCTGGAAAAATAAGTGTAAAGATTTCAGGTAAGTCTTATGCTTTAATTAACGGAATTAATGAATATTTTGAAGGAACTGTAGAGGAAAAAGTAAACCAAATTGGTGACAGAATTGTTGATGAGTTCAATGCTAACAAAAATGTTCCTGAGGTTGTTAAAGGCCTAGGATGGTATAAAGATTTACATCTGAAGATGAGAAATCTTTTTGGAGGTAGAACTAATTTCTTTGGTAGATTATTAGGGGCAACTTCAGGTCAGACAAATGTTGAACAAAATTATAAATATGCTACGCAAGCCTTAGAAGCCTATTCAAAAGGAGCCTATGATAAATACCTTGAAGAATATAAAGAGTTTATTGACAGAGTAGAGCAGTTTGAAAATGAAGAAGAATTAAATCAATTCTTTAATGAGTATAAAGGTAGAGCAGTAAATGCTATTAAAAAACAAGGTAAAACTGCATACAACGAATCAAGAATTAAGCCTGATAAAAAAGACATTAACGAAACAAAAAGAAAGTTATTAAATCTATGGCCAAAGGCTAATCCTTTGTATAGAACTGATAATCCAAAAAAACTTTATGGAATTAATAGTCCTGCTACTGCAAAAGTCTTAGTAGGTATATGGTTGCAACAAACACAACAAACGAAAACAAACAACTTTTATGAAAATGTTGTAGGTCTGACTACAAACCCTACTATTGATTTGTGGGCCGCTCGTACAATTAGACGAATGATCTATGATGGTAATGTTGATAGATATAGAATTGCAGAAAGAGCAGAGCAAGGGGTAGATGAAAGAGTTTATGCTGCTGAAGCAGGTGGTTTGTCAGATTATCAATTAGCAGAAGAGGTTATAAAAAATGCTTCAGAAAAACTAGGGATGGATCCAGATGATCTTCAAGCATATTTATGGTTTGCTGAAAAAGATTTATGGTTGAAAAATGGTTGGTCAAAAGGAACAGCCGCAAAAAAATCAGACTTTAGAGAAGAGGCTGATAAAAATGATATCAGCAGATATTATTTAGGTTTAAGTACAGAGAGAGATCAGTATACAGATCCTGTATTAGAAGCACAAGAAAACATTGAAATATTAAATCAGGAAAAAGAGTCAATTACTAATGACTTGAGAGAGGGTGACCTCATATCATTAAAGGTGAATACAACACAAGGTCAGTATTTGATATATCCTGAAAGAAGTTTTGATGCTGAGATGATTGTAGCAACAGGCCAAGATATGACTCCTGTTTTAAAAAGAGCACTAGAGTCAGCAAAGAAGTATGAACAAGAGTCTGTATTCTTATCAGAAGTTTTACCTATTGATGAGAGAATGGATCCTGAAACTATGGAGAGAGAGTTAGCAAAAAAGCCAAACGCTAGACCTGCTGTTGAAATGCAATTTAGAACTCCGATGAGTTTTGAAGCAGCATCAGAATTTGCACAACAAAATTTAGACAAAGAAGGTGTACAATTAGGTCCTGTTAAAACAGATATTTCAGGTTACACTTTTATAACTAATGAAAAAGGGACTGAAGTTTTAGGTGTTAAATATCAGTTTGTTCCTGAATTTGTTTTTGAAAACGAAGAGGATATAACAGAAGAAAACCTAAACCAAGCAGTTGCTGATTGGGTTTTGAACGCAAAAGAAACTAAATTAAACTTAGAGAATAACGAAAATGTTTTGTACTTTTACAACCATTATGTAGATACATTCGTTGCTCACAACAATCAATACAACGGAATCTTAAATAATATAGACAATGGATCAAAAGACATTTTTAAAGGCACTCGCAAGTCACGCACTAAGCAATACTACCAATCCAAAGGAACAAGACTTGAACAAGGACAAGAAAGTTCAAGTGTCGATGCACAAAGACAACAAGATGAAGGAGATAGATCCAGATTCTCTGGAACTGTTTCGAGAGATGATGTCGGATCGATTTCAGCAGTCGAACACCGAAGAATAGATCAGGCAAAACTACCTGATCAACTTACACAGTTACTTACTACATTAAGTGGACAAGGCATGGTGCCTTCTAAACTTATACCTGCAATTAAGATTTATTCTCAAAGAGTAGATGGTAAAGAAATATCTACTGAAGAAGCGAGAATGCTACTTAATAAATTTATGGGGTCAGAAGGTTTCAGACAAAGAGGCTTTGAGACAGGATCAATAACAAAAGCCAAAGATCAAGATGTAGGTAAACACGAAGTTTATGATTGGATAAATAACAATCCAAACTATTATAAAACCATGAACATGAAAGAAACCATGGAAATGGTGGTTGAAGAAATAAACAATCGTGGTGGTTTTGAAAACGAAGGAGTTATAAAAGATCTACTTAGAGAAAATCCAACAATAAAAGAGTTGCCTAGAGTTCAACTTGCTAGACAAGCAGCAGTTCATCATTATGGATTAAAAGTTAGCAAACTTAGATCTGATGGGGCCTCAGAGGCTGAAATTAATAACGTTCTTGAAACAATGTCTTCTATTGAACGTGTTTTAGCAGAAGATGGAACTTTATCTGGACAAGCATCAGCCGCTTTAAGATCTTGGACCGCACAAACTTCTGCTACCGTTATAGACAGGATTGAAATTCAAATGGAAAAGTTTAATAAAACTATGGATGAAAAAACCTCAATTGGTCATTTTATTCATAGACTTTTTGGAGGTAAGAAAAAATTGGAAAGTACAACACTTACAGAAGAACAAAAAAATAAAATCACAAAATTGCATGAAATAATTAAAAAAACTCCTGAAAATAGTGAGTTGGCAAATGTGGCTATGAGATCTATGTATAAATACATGGACTCAATAGTCCCTGCATACTCTTCTTCAGATACGTTTTTTGCGTTACAATATGCTGCTATGCTTTCAGGAGCATCAACTCATGTGTTAAACGCTACTTCAGGTAGTGCAAACATTGTGTTACAGCCAATAATGGAGATGTCTAGAGTAGACAAAATATTTACTGGTGGTTATTTAAATTTTATAAGAAAGATCGGTTCAGGCACAAATAGAAGAGGTATGCAACAAGGCTATAACATGGCTATGGATATCATGTTAAACGGTGCTAGAGTAGATAAATATCAAGGATCTGAAACTAATGCAGATGCAGGTAAATACAATGCACTTGAGACTACATTTTTTAAAGAATTAAACATACCTGGTATAACAAGAAAAGGTAAACCAGTAGACTTTAACCCTTATAACTATTATAAATTTGTAGGTAGACTTTTAAATTCAACAGATAGATATATAAGTAAAGTTGGTTATGAAGGCAGGTATTACAGTTACTTATTAGATCAACTCCGTAAGGATGGTGTTCCTAAAAGTCAATTGAGACAAAAGGCTTCTGATCTTTATTTAGCAACTGAGGTTAGTAAACATGCAAAAGAACAAATGGAAAGTCTAATGAAAGATATGCGTGAGGCTGATCCTGATACTGACTTTAGTAATATAGAAGTAGTAAGAGCAAGAGAATTGATGAACGAAGCACTTGTTAAAAAGTATAGCGAGGACTTTATTGACAAGTCAGATTCTGAACTTGAAACAATGAAAGAAAAAGAAAACTTTGATGGTTCTTTAGAAGATTTTAAAGAATACATGAAAATGATGAAGGAGGCTGAAATAAAAAATATTTCAATTGATGCAAACTTAGCAAGTAATGCACAAGTATTTATTGACAATAGACAAGGAAAATGGTACACTCATCCTATTGCTACTGTGGCTAATTACATAAGACAAGTTTCTAATGATCCTAACGCTAGTTTTACACGAAAACTTTTATTAAAATCTTTTGTACCATTTACAAGTATTATTGGTTCTATTGGTGAATATATGATCGATGTTACACCTGGTATAGGTTTAGCAAGAGCATATATTGCTGAAGATGGTTTAGGTGATAAGGGTACAAAGATGAGGGAAGAACAGTTATCAAGAGCATATTTTGGTACCATGTCTTTTATGGGTCTAGCAGCACTTGCCGCTATGGCATATGAGGATGACGATGATGATCCATTTTTTGAAGTAAGCGGTGGAGGTTATAACAACTCTAATCAATATACTAGAAACGACATGAAAAATGCACCTTTACCTCCGTATACGGTAAAAGTAGGTAAAAAAATGATGGATTACAGAAATATAATTCCTTTATCAATTCCATTGGCTATTATAGGAAACTACATGGAAACACATAAAATGACTGGAGGAAAAGGAGAAGTTTTCGATGATATGATATATAGATTGATGATTGCTTATGGGAACTCTGCAAATCTAATAATGGACTCTTCTGTATTAACTTCAGTAAAAGAATTTTCAGACGCTATATTTGGACAAATAGATGGTCGTGGATCTCAATATGATCCTAATTCAGTTGGCGATTCAAGTGTTGAAAAAATATTTGATCGTTTTGCTAAAACATCTTTAAGATCTGTAGGTGGAACTATTTTAAGACCACTACCTCAAAATGCAAATGCATTTAGACAAGCAACTAAAATTCTTGATGCAAGGTCTTATAGTGCAGGTGACGCCAAAAATGCTTTAATATATGCCGCAGGACTAAGTCAAATAGCAGGTCAACCTAAGATTGACATATTTGGTGAAGAGGCGAAAAGTTATCCTGGTGAAACAGTAATTCCTTATACTCATTGGTTTGAATTAAGAGGAGTAGATCCTAGATGGATATATATAGATAAGTACAACGCTTATCCTAGTAAAATCCAAAACAGACCTATTCAAATAGGAACAATTAAAGAAGCACTTAACGATGAGAACTTATATCAACACCAAATAACTACTGGTCAAGAATTTAGTAGGTTACTTAGTAATTACATGAATGGTGCAGGTAAAGTAAAAGATAATATAAATACTTATAGTGGTAGATCTAAAAGCATGCATAAAACTAATATTCAAAAAATGTGGATAGCAGCCCAAGCAATATCTAGAGGAAAAAATATGAATAATTGGATAAAAAATAACAAATAACTATGAGAGAAATAGACAAGATCATTGTGCATTGCACAGCGACACAAGAGGGTAAGCCTATATCAGTTAGTACCATTGATAAATGGCATAAGAAAAGAGGTTGGTCAGGAATTGGGTATCATTATGTTGTACAACTAGATGGTACTATAAATCCTGGGCGACCTATAGAGAGACAAGGTGCCCATGTTAAGAATCAGAATAAAGACAGCATCGGCATCACATATGTCGGAGGAGTAGAATCTGAACGAGGTGAAGATGGTAAATGGATTGCGAAAGATACAAGAACGCAAGAACAAAAAGATAGTCTAGAGTATTTGATTGGTTATCTTTGTGCTAGTTATCCAGGGGCAGAGGTTTCTGGTCATAATAATTGGTCCAGTAAAAGTTGCCCATGCTTTGATGCAAAAGAAGAGTATAAATCCATACAAGAAAAATATGTTCGATAATTTAGGTTATGAGGTTGCAATATCAGAAAGATTTAGAATTGGTCCATTATTAGGTTGGGCATTCTATTGTCCGGATGACGAAGATGATTGCTATGAGTTAAATATATATTTTATATTTATAATGTTACATATTAAATGGTGGGAAAACAATGAGTAGTCCAAGTAGTGGTAGTGGTCCACAATTAAACAGTCTTAGAAATAATTATAATAAATTAGTTTCTAAAAAACTTTACTTATCAAAAAGTAAAAAAGTACAATGGGAATCTAAAAGAAGATTTGGTAATATCTAATTATTATGAGTGATAAAAAATCAAAAAAGAAATTTAAAGACACTAAAGTTGGTCAATTTTTAACCGACAAAGTACCTGCGATTTTAGGCATTGTAGGGGATGTATTGCCTGATGCAGGAGTATTAGGTGTAGTTAAAGGTCTAATTGAAAAAGAGGATCCTGCTATTCTACCTCCTGAAGACAAAGAAAAAGCAATGAAACTTTTAGAACTTGATATGATTGAGTTGCAAGAGGTAAGTAAGCGTTGGCAATCAGACATGAAATCAGACTCATGGCTCTCAAAAAATACACGTCCTATGACATTGATATACTTAACTGTAATGATGTCTTTATATATTATCTTAGACAGTTTAAATATTGCTTTTGATATTGATGAGAGTTGGATAGAACTTTTAAAAACCCTTTTAGTTACAATTTATGTTGCCTACTTCGGATCGAGAGGATTTGAAAAGTATAGTTCAATAAAAAAATAGTTGAGAGAATTAAATCCCCCAACTATTATTAGTATAACCAAACCATCCTTTGTGATCTTCAGGTGGTTTATTTCTATTTTTCATTTGATTTAATGGTTCTTCTTTGTCTTTTAATGCAATAAGTAAAAGAATTAAATAACCTACAAGATCTTTAACAGTATCTTCTGTTTTATCATAGATCCCTTTTTGTTTTATCCTAGATATTTTATCATCTATTCTTGCACATAAAGATTTAACAGGATCTCCATCACCAAATATACTTACAGGAGATGTTGCGGAATCTCCGTAGTCTGCGTTTTTAGAGATAAGAAGGCCGATGATTTCGGCACCGACCCTCTCAATTTTTTCTCTAGTATCCATTAAAACGTTAAGCCATCATTGACAGCCGCCTCAACGTTGTTAGCGTGAGTGTTGTTACTGTTAGGAATATTACCATCCGCATAAGTAATTTTCCAAGCATTAGCGTTAGCAGTTCTAAGATTATTATCTCGGTCTCTGTAACTTCTTAAGTTAATAGAAACTTTAACTTCATCTCCTGCTTTGTATGCATTAAACAAATTTGCTTTAGCACCAATTGCTTCAACAGGATAGTCAACAGGATACTGAGAATCAGCACCTAATTCAACTGTTAATACTCTTTTTTCAATCTCTCCTTTTTGAGTTTGAATGGTTTGTGCATCTGAGATTTCTTTGATGCGACCTTGTAATTCTACTGAATTTGACATAATTATTAATTAAAGTGTTATATATATTCAGAGGTTTTTACACCTCTCGCCTGAAGATATTCCAGGACTTCACAGACAATGATATTTACATCATCTATTTTCGTTGCAAGAGTTTCATCTAACTCTTTTAATTTTTTTATTTCTTCTTCTGTATTGTTTACCGATATAATGTTTACATGATCTTCATTATGATCTTTAAGCAACTTATCTATTGTAGGTATTCTTATTTTATATTTTACTGGCATCTCTTCCATTTATGGTGTGTTTATGATCTTGTTTTGCACAAGCATTTCTATTAATTCTAACATATCTTCTTTGTATAAAATACAATATTGTTTACCTCCAGGTGCCTTATGAAATACAATAGGGATGTCTGTTGGTTTGATATCCATATCATCTAAAACCTTTTTATATTGTGGATTTCGTTTATAACATTTTGCTTGTACTACAAAATCTCCTGTGTTCATAAGATCTATACCTTTATCATCTAACATTTTAGATCCATATCTAGATGTGACACAGTCTGTAAAACCTAAGGCTTTGAAATCCTTGACTAATTCTCTTTCATAGTTATGTCCTTTTGTTCTATTAGTGTTTGCCATATTTATTAAATTCATTATAGACATATACCATTTTGTTCTTTACAAAAGTCTTGATGTCTGAATATTCTACTGATTCATGAAAACCTTGATACAAAAGATAATAATCTGGACCTTGACCGTTTGGTCTTATAAAATAATCTTCACGATTTGGAATTACTTCATCTAACATAGCAACTCTCAAAAGGTTATCACCTGTTTCAAACTTTTTATTTTTTCCTATTTTGCCTCCCCAATTATTTCTACTCCAATCAACCTTATAAAGGTTTTGTTTATTGGCCTTTGAATGAAGGGAACTGCCCACTCTTTGTTTCAATTTCGCCATTATTATATTCTGAATAACATGTTGTATCTAAATTATATTTAAATTCCTGCATACCGGTTTTTCCTGTGAATCTCCATCGTACCTTCCAAACATGTACCTCGACTAATTCCTTTTCAAAATCTCGATACACAGTAATTCCATTATCTACTTTATTAAAGAAGTGGGAAGAGCCACTTACGCTGTAACCTGAAGCGACCTCTACCTTCCCATTTTCTTTCTTTAATTTCTGTGGGTGTGCTACTAACATAACTCCACAGTCATACGCTTCTTTAAATATTTTTATCTTTGATAATTGAAGTCCGGTATATTGATGTTCATTCATACCTCTTTCAATTTTATGCTCAACAAAAGCCCAATTATCTATTATCAGGCAATTAATCCCTAATTTTTTAACTAACTCTTTTCCTTTATTTAGTATACCTTCAACTGTTAGATCATTATCTTTTAAGTTTATAAAAAAGAAATGTTTATTTATAAAATCAATTGCAGGATCTAATTCCTCAGGCTGTAAACTATCTACTGATCCTCTACCAAACTTCTTACCTGCATATTTTTCTATTAATTCAGCAACATGCACTTTAATTGGTTGTTTTTCAGCAGAAAACACTCCAAACTTCCATCCTTTTTTAGCAAGTTCTATAACTACCTGATCCACAAAACTTGATTTACCATGTCCAGGAACACCTGTTACTAAAGTAAATTCTGATGGCCTCCAAGACATAAGTTTATCAAAATTATCATAACCTATAGTATCTCCTTGAGGCATTCCATAATTATATAAATTATGTATTTCTTTACGAGAATCTGATGCTTTACTTACACCTTCTAGTGGAAAAGGTTTTGCAGAATCAATACACTTGACTAATACTTCTGATCCATGCTTAAGTAAAACATCATTGGCATCCTTACATCCTTCCGGAAAATTTACTAACCAAATTCTATCCTTGCCAATTCTTCTCGATAACTCATCTCTTAATTTAATACCTGGTGCATCGTTATCTAATGCTAAATATATCTTCTCTTTATTTTCAAACTCGTTTATACTGTTGTCTAAATATGTAAGGTTTTGATTTCCTGTTGATGCTCCATTAGGTACAGAACAGGCAAACATAAGTCGCTCCTGCTGTAATCCTGCTTCATAAAAAGCCATAGCATCAAACTCTCCTTCAGTTATAATACACCATGAAGAGTCTTTAATAACATCTAAACCATACATAATAAGTTCAGATCCTTTGTTTAATTTAAAGTTCTTTTCAGCGTCTCTAAACTTAACATTGACCCTTCTACCCTTTCTTATGTAATTAAATTGAATAACAGCCCTCTCAGACTGTACTTGAGGCATATACTCCATGCCTTCAGTAATCCCATAGTATCCTATTGTGTCTTCATTAATACCTCTTTCTTTAAAAAAAGAAATAATTTTATCAGATATTGGTAATGATCTAACGGTAGGAATTTCATATTCTGTTTCATATTCTGCAACAGATCCGTTATCTCCACAATGGTGACAGTAATAAGTTCCTGTTTCTACCCATACCCTTAAACATTTTTCATTCTTGTTTTTTCTCCTGGTATGAGAACACTTTGGACAAGTGGTTTTTTGAGGCTCGGTGCCTGTGTTACTCTTGACATCGATGCCAAGTGCTTGCAGTTTAGATAAATTGTCTGTCATATTATTGCTATATTCTTTCGATTGGGGGCGACCTTACTCATTGTCTCCCACTCTGTATATTGTATTAAATACTTTTCTATAAATTTCTTCCCAAATATTACCTCAGGAGTAACTGAAGACTGATACTTTTGGCTCCAATTATCTTTACACCACATAAATACTTTAACCATTGTTGATCCTGTAATTGGCTTTCCATTAAACTTTTTAGATAAGATGCTTTTAAATCTTTTCTCATAAGTTCTAGGAACGTACTTGTTTCCGTACCTTTCATTAATGTAGTTTATAACATCCGCACATACTTCCTGGTACTCCAAAGAAACACTATCATCATTTTTATTATCTGAAACAGCGATCTTAAACCAAAGAGGTGTAGTCCTAAACTTTGGGTGTGCCTTTGTGCCTATGTTCTCAATTAAACTTTTATCTATTAATTCTAATACATATCTGCTCATCGTCCTGGAGGATGAATTTAATTGATCAGCCAGGTCAGATAATGTTACATCACAAAAACCATCATTTGATGTATACTTATAAATAAGATCGCACAACATATATGCTACAGGAGACATGTCCTGTTTTCTTAATACATCATATATAATTGTTGTTGATCTAATCATGTAAGCAAAAGTTTATGATAAAATAAATCTTGATTTTTTTTGTTTCTGTGAGACTCTAATCGACATTTTAAAGTAACTATTCCATCGATCTTAAAGTCTTTAGTTTTTTCTATGTGTTCATCCCAACAATTAATTGCTAAGTATGAGTCTTCTAATGTCTTTAACCATACAGTAACAAAAGAATGACTCCCTTCTCCTTTAACTTCTTTAGGTTTTGATATATATTTTATTTGTCCTAATACTTCTATTTTCATTTAATTTTTTCTTTAATTATTTCTGCAAGAGAAATGGTTTTACTATGCTCTATTCTAATGTGATTAAGAAGTAAATTTGTTTTTACAAAAAACGCTTTGGCTGTTGTACTAGGATCTTTAGTGTTAAAGTAATCATCTAAAATTGTTAAAAATTTATCTTCTAAAAACTTTATGTGATGAAGGTCCTCTGACAAAAACTCTGCTATTTCTTTTTCAGAAAAATTAAACATTCTTGAAATACCTACAAATATGCAAACTCCAAAATAAGAATTACCTTCAATAACTGAATCCACTTCTAATGTGTGACGATTTTTAACCGCTAAATTATTTAGTATGCCTTTTCTTATATCTGTTAATTTCATATTAAAAATTTATTTTTTCTACTTCTTTAAACCTTACGTTAAAGGTCTTTCCCCAAACGATCTTACCACTATCTCCAAAGTCTACTTCTTGTGCACCTCTGTGAATAAGAATTTGTTTTATTTGTTGCATTGCTAATTGCTTTATGTTTTTAGCATTTTTTTCTTTATCTCTGCTTTCAACATATCTTCTTGTAAGACTTAATAATTCTTCGTCAGAATCTATTTTCACTCGATCAACCATTGCTTTATGTTTCTCAGATAAAAACTGATCAAGATCAACTTTATATTCATCCTCTACATCAGGTTCTAGATGAGATATGAGTCTATATTTTTCGTTGGTGTTTATTACTTCACCTTTAATATCTATAATGTTTCTTGCTTCCTGGACGCTTAGGTAAAATCTCTCGGCCTCTTCAAGAATAGTCTCCTGTATATTAGGATTTGCTTCTACAGTAAACACATCCATATGTCTACCATCTTTTAAGAAAGCAAACTGTCCGTATTCATATCCCAGGACAAGCATGTATAATTGGATCTGAGCAATATAGTAAGGAGGAATTCCTCCCGACCATTTATCAGCATTATATCCTGATATAGTTTTTATTTCTAGAACCCCTTTACCATGTTGTTCATCGTGCATGGTGATCTGTCTGTCAATATTAGCAAATAGAAAAGGATACTTAGGGTTTATAAAAATAGAATTTCTTCTAATTGATTTTCTTAATTTAGTTTTCGACTGATAATTGTTTATCATTTCAATCGGATCTCCTGTCCAATATTGCCATAGATCAGCAACATAGTCCTCTAATAAACGACCATGAAACATAATTTCATTGTCAATATTTTTAATGTTAGCAGTCCCTACAGATTGGTTCCATCTTGTAATTTTAGATGTCCAAGGATTTAATCCAAGTAGTGTTGATGCGTCTGATCCTCCGACCATTCCTTTGTAAACTAAACTTTTTCTAAGTTCAACCCACTCTTCATAGGTTAGTTTTGCAGTTGGTATTCTTTGAATTTTGCTCATATTTTATAGGTTTGTTTTAATGCAGTTCTAATTAACTGAGACACGTTCATGTCGCTTTCAGATGACACAAAATTTAAACTTCTAACCTCGCTAGGTGTAAGTCTAAATGTGATTCTATTTGATTTTTTTTCTATGATTTCTCCTCTATCCATTTCTACGTTTTTAAAAAAAAGGGAGGGCAGTAAAGAGCGGTTGCTTTTACATTTTGTTGTTGGTTAAACCCTCCCTAAATGTTACTTTTTCTTGGCTTGTTTTATAGCCACTTTTGATTTCTCAGCGTTTATTAAAGACTTTAATTCTTTAAGTTGATCGCTTGTAAGTAAGTTTTTATTTGCGGGTAATCTTGCCTCAACAACAGAATAGTCTACAGGAATATGTGCTTTCATATTTTCAAAAACACTAGTCTGTTCTTGGGCTTTTACTTGCTGTAATTCTTTAGCATCATCCTCATCCATAATGCTATCTTCAGCACTATCAACAATGCCCAATATAAATAAGGCTCTGTTTAATGCTCCTGATTGACATTTTTGAAATGAAAATGGCTCTGTAGTTCTTTTGTGAGCAACACCATCAGCGACAGGATTTTTCTCAGGATCTAAAACAATCCCTTTCATGACGACAATACTATCGTTCATGTCAATTATCTCTGTGTTTAGTGAGTAACCTTCAACTCTGAAGTAATCGTTGAAGTAATTTAGTCTTTCGACCCATGGCACAATTTCTATGCCTCTACCTATTGTTGTTTTTTTTAGTTTTCTTTTCAGTTTTCCCATGTTTATTTTTAATTATATTATTAAGATAAAAGTTTACTATGTAATATTTTCTTGCGTGAAACAAGATTGATTCCCAGTCAAATATCCAATTCTTAATTCTTCGCTCCATACAGATGTCTTCGTGATGTGTGAGCATGAAAAGTTTGAAATCTCTAAGAGAAAACCTTTTACGATCATGAATGATCTCGCTATTTTTGTAGTCAAATCTGACCATCTTTTAAGAGAATTAATCATGTCGTGGTTGTTTACCTCGAAGGTAAGACAATTTATATTATATGCACCATCGTTCGTCAATTATCTTTAAGATTTTATTAACAATTTATGGTTAAGTTCCTGTTTCTTTAAAGATTCTGTATCGCTATGTCTAACATACCTATAGAAGGCTTCAGATCCATTTGCATGACCTGATATTCTTCTGACCTCCATCTCACTTAAACCTTTAGATAAATGATATGTAATACCACTACTTCTTAATTTATGTGGTTTTATTAATTGATATAAAAATTGTTGTGAGGCAACAGGGTTTCCTTCATGATCAAAAGTATACACAGTTTTAGACTGCATAAACTCAGGATAAAATTGCAACAGTTCCTCTAACCCTCTTCTAAATGTTTTTAATGTCCAAGAAAATGTACCATTTTTTGCAATGTAACTATTCACATCATCAGGCAGAAAAAATGTTGACAAAGATCCCATTCCTTTTTTAGTAATGATGGTAACTGTATTGCCATCACTTGTAGCCTGAAAGTTTGTGAGATCTGAAATCCTCATGCAAGAGTACAGCATCAGTCTTGTGTAATACCATATGTTTTCAAGTTCCTCTCCTGGGTTGTTGTTGTGAATCATCTCTACCTGATCAGGTGTAAGAGCAATAACTTCTGTTTGTAACTCTCTCATTGACTGTAGTTTAGGAAAAACATAACCGTAGTAAGACTCTGCTTTCATAAGCGTTGCTCTTATATTTTTAAGGTGTGTTTTCCTGGTGTTAGGATGTTTACAATCGTCAAGCATTAAATTCAAATAACCATTTACATGGCTCTGTAATTTTCGGGTGACCTTAAGCCTATCCTTTCTATTGTTAACGTTGTTAAGATCTAACTCCTCAATATTGAAGTTATAATTATAATGGTCCATGCCACTACGCAATTGTTTGTATGCTCTTATAGTAAGAGGAGAAAACCTTTTACCATAATTTAGTATTTCTCCCTTTTCTAGGAGATCTATTATGTCTGTAAGTAAATATATAAATGTATTCTTCTTCATTGAAGTGTGATTAAAAGTTAAACAAATCAGGTTGTTTTTTCAGTTTTCCGAAATCGCCCCATACTGAACGTATGAGGCATAAGGTTGTAGTCCCTAGGGGACTTGAACCATCGTTCAACTGTTTATAATCTCATCTATTTCTTCAGAAAGCCGACCATAGTACTCTATGATCTTACATGACTCTTCAAATAATAGTGGAGATTGACCTGTTTTCTTTTGATTTAATGTACTCTTTTTAGATTTAGAGCCATATATATATTCACACACTTCTGTAGTTGGCACGCTAGGAATCTGTAGTAACTTATGTGCTTTAGATTTCAGAACGCTATGTGTTCTATGTCGTTTCATTTTCAGTTTAGGTTTTGTAGTTGTCATTATTTTTAATTTAGTTATAAATTTCTTTTGTTGCAAGAACCTTACTTAAAGTTTGGTTTAAATGCTTACCACATCCTGAATCTTCCATTATTTTTTTAATAACAGAATTACTTACGGTATAGAACATTCCAACTATATACTGATCACTTCCTTTTACAAACTCTGCTAAAGTTTTTTCATGAACAGATTTAAGGTCTTCGTATTTACTTTTTATTGTTACATAATCACTTAAAAATTCAGTAGAATCTATTTTGCTTTGCAACTCCACATCATTTATTAATAGTATAACAGCCTCGTAGTTGTTTCTAAACTCACGATCAGTAACTATTAGATCATCGAACTGTCTACAGCCATACAAAATTGTTGCATGATGTTTATTAGTTAATTGACCTATTCTACATAATGAAAGATTTAAAATTGATCGGCAGATTTTAAATAAAATAAATCTAGCATCTACGTTTCGTCTCTGTCTGTTATTAGACATTGGATCTGACTTTGTAACTGTTTTAATTGCGTTGACAATAGTGTTGTAATCGTTTTCTAGTAACGTTCTCATTTCTTGTTGGTTTTTAAGGGTTGTTTTTTTATGCGTTTAGAAATACGCTCTTGCCAATTTCTTGTGATACATTCCATGGATCGCTCCAAAACTTTTTAGATCTGTGCATTGATCCATAATCATTTGGAGAAACTTGATACCTAGAAGGTACAGTCACAAAAATGTTGATCTTAATTGAATGATATGGTAGATAACAGGCTCCGCTTTTTAGTGCTTCTTTACAGTTTTTTGTTGTCTCTCCGCCTATTCTCCATGCCTCACCTGAATTGATAAGGTCTTGTAGCATTTGGTAATTGAATTGCTTTTGTAACTCTTTTATTTTACGCTCGTTCATAATAGTAGTTTTTTTTTTCAGTTTAAATTGTGGTCTGACAGGGCTAATTTAACCTTTTAGTCTGACATACCAAAATAATTTGTATCCGAAATTGAATCATCGTTCACCTGAAAGTGACCTAATAAGTTCTGTTTACCTCTTATGTTATGAAATAAAGTAAATATAAAATCATCACTTGCTCCAGGATATAAGGTTTTAATATTTTCAATTAGTTGTTGATCTCTTTTATTATGCATGTGTCCCTCTATTTAAAAATTCTTTATTCTCTTCTTTTTCTTTTATTTTAATGACAGCATTCATATATACTTTTGTTTCATCAACTAAAACCTGAACCTCTTTCAGTTGTTCTGTAATTTCATTTAGGTATATCAAAGATCTTGTTGGATCATATTTATATTTCCTAGAGACAGTATCTAGAATGTTTGTCTTTAAAAACTTTCCCATTTTAATATTAGTAGCCATAATTATTTTTTTATTTCGTTAAATTGAATTACTAAATTTTCCTTCCAATGATCTTTGTCGTTGAGGTATTCATCTATAATTTTATTAACTAATGGAAGTTCCTCTACTCCAAGACTTGACAACTTACTTACTAAAGCATCTATATGATTTTGAATATTCATAAAAAATTCTTCGTCATTTTTAGCAAACAGATTTACATATTTTTCCAACTCTCTCTCTAGTTCTTGTTCTGCTTGTTTCACTTTAAATTTTAAAGAGTGCTTAAATATTTTAAGTTCCTTTACTTCGTCCAATGCTTCTAGCATTAATTGTCCATAGATGACAGCCTTGGTCACACTATAGAATACCTCTTGTTTTTCCATTATGTTAGTGATGTTTTTAATTGTTCTCTTGTCATACCATATTCTTCTACTAGCCATTTTAAAAATTGATCTTCGTCTTTAGTTTTGACAATTACAGATGTTGCAGAAGAAAATAAATTACTTGTCAAACTAGTCACAATAGAAAACATTACAGGACAGTCCGTTTCTTCTTTAATTATAGCATCCATTAGATCATTTAATTTATGCTTCCAAGTAACGTCTTCATATCTACCTGTAATCCATCCTGACTCTATTTCTTTATAGCCTTCTTTAAATTCTACATCCATATACCCTCTCCATGCAGATGAATTTACCCATTTACAATCTTTAACAGGTTGATGGTCTTCGTCATCATCTGTATAAATTTCTTCGTAATAAGTATTGAAGGCTTTACCTAATTCCATTGGGAAGTAATACTTCTTTGTCTCCTGATCTTGGGGTGACCATGTCTGAATTACAGTAGAGCGGTCTAAGGCCTGTGAATAACATTCTTCACATAGGATCTCATCGTTACGATCGTATTGGTAAAAGTCTAGATCTTGATCTATCTCTTGTTCACAGCAATCACAAAAATTATTTTTCATTTGTTACAGTTTTAATTATTATACAAAGACGAGGGAGCCAAAATCATGGAGTCGTTCAAAACATTCTCCCTCGTTTCGCCTGAATTACACAGGCTCATCAGTCTGTTTTCTTTTTACGTTTAGGTTTCTCATAAACTATATAACCGTTTTCATTTAGAAAACTTTTATACTTTTTTACTTTCCTTTGAGTAGCCCTGTAGTATTCAAATATTTCATTAGTAATTGCCATAGTTTTAATTTTTATTAGTTATTGTTTTTTAAAAGGTAAATATTGGAAGATGTGTTCTATAATTGGTAAAGTCCAACCATCACCCAAAAGACTTGCTGCTTTGTTTCTGCTTAATATGTCGCAATGATTATCCGGAAAGCCTTGTAATCTGCAAAGTTCAATTTTATTTAACATTCTTACTTGCTTGTCTTTTAATACATATAAAGGCTCATTCCCTTGAAGTAAACAAGGTGCTTTTCCTTTTGTTACTCGTCCTCGTCTTGTTGTGCTACTTGGAAATGATAAGTTTAAACAATCTTCTTCGGTTAAAACATCATAACCTTTTACAGTATTTGTTTTTACTCTTACTTCATCTTCTGCCAAATAAACAATAGTATTAAAATCTTTAACGTATCGTTTTTTTAAACTTTCCTGGCTTGTTGTCATTCTGCTTTCACTTTCTAAAATACAGTTTGCTTTTTCTTTGTCAGTCCAACCATCAGTAATAACGTCAATCAGTTTTATTTTTCTGTCTTTTGGTTCTCGAATATCTGTAACTAAATCGCCAAACATTCCAAAAGGTTTAGTTTTTAAATTAGTCCAATAATATCGATCACGTAATTGAGCAGTTACCAAACTGCTATTAAATCTTACAGGATAAACACCCATTGCTCTGCTCATTATTCCAACATCTTCTTTTGGTGCAGATCCAACATTTTCTTGTAAGAATATTATATTTAGGTTTAACGCTTTTATATGTTCGTATATCTCAATAAACTTCCAAAACAAACCGCTATTACTTCCGTTTATTCCTTTTCGCTTTCCAGCAATACTTAAATCTTTACAAGGCGATCCGCTTAAAAGTAAATCAATGCTTTTCCAATCGATATCCCATTCTCGCCAATTATTTACATCGCCTAATTGTATGGTTTCTGGATAGTGGTGTTGTGTTAATTCTATTGCATAAGGCTTCAACTCACTACTGTAATACTTGTTTACTTTTATCCCTAAATTATCAAGTGCAGTATGTCCTGTACTCATTCCGTTAAAAAGAGAAAGTACGTTTATTCCTTCTGTTAATTCTATTGCTGTGTGATCTTCCATTATGAATTGTATTTTAAAGTGAAGTAGATCATATCTAACAATTCATCTTTTGGTTCATCCAAATCTATGATACTCATAATCTCGTCAATTACTCTCATCATCCCTTTACCTTCGGCAGCATCGTGAGAGTCTCCGGCATCAAGTAATTCCTGTGCTTGTTCTTCTAGGCTGTAACGATTTGGGGTGACCTCCTCTTTATTCTCAACCCAAGGACATGCTTTATTGTATAGAGAGAGAGCAAGATCTTTATTACCTATAGCGGTCATAAGAACATTTAACTCGTTACGTTGTGATGTACCTCTACGGTATACTCCAGGATCCTCAGATCTTTGGTAGTGCCAATCATGACTGTTCAAAGCATTTTGTAGTTTGATGATTGCATTTAATTTTTGAATTTCAGTTTGCATTGTAATAGTTTTTTTTAGTTATACAAAGACGCTCCGTAGAGCGTTTCGCCTGAATCTCACAGGCTCGTCAGTTTGTTTATCCTAGATATCCGAAACTTGCGTTAGGATCTATACCTTCTGTTAATAGATGAAAGATCAGCATTATGAATGACACAGCCCATAGTGTGAATAAAGATCCTAAAAGGCTATTGATTACGATTGGTTGAATTTTGTTTAACATAGTTTTTCAGTTTAAATTATTAATTGATTAATTAAAGTTTGTAAGATTCATTAGATCAGATTGTCTCTCAATAAGATCCATAGCGGACAGCAATGCTAGTCCTAGAAAAGTAATTGCTATTGCGACTACTGTTGCGATTAATACTAATTTCAGTTTTGATTTTTTCACTTTGTTTATTTTTTAGTGATTTGACAATGACGCTCCGCAGAGCGTTTCGATCATTAGATCTCATCAGATTGCCT
>Ga0181416_1000010_pt1 | contig 49658 bp, 66 predicted proteins | sample 39SPOviralmetaG_FD_130141 | JGI IMG/M metagenome (GOLD analysis project Ga0181416, IMG submission 130141) | Marine viral communities from the oligotrophic San Pedro Time Series (SPOT) site, San Pedro Channel, CA, USA - 39 SPOT_SRF_2013-01-16 | ecosystem: Environmental > Aquatic > Marine > Strait... | reverse complement strand
TAGTTAACACCGTTATCGGCTACATTAGTAATAGTGTTTGAACTATTAGTAGTATTTCCATTTAACCTAATGAATTGGTTCGCTCCTATAGTGTTTGTAAAGATTGAACCTATACTTACACTACCAAATAATAATTGTTCTGTAGCCATTTATATAATTTTGTTTTTATAATTATTATAATGTGTAACCTTTAATAACCATAGGATTAAATTCACCTACGTTTGTAATTGTTGCAACGTTTTGATTTGATGCTCTACCATATTTAACATTTGGTGTAATAGATGTTGTATAAGTACCATTACCACTGTCTTTTTGGGCTGCAAATACCATTGGGTTGATACTTTGGAAATTAACAGCAGCAAACCCTGCTCCTTCATTTAATCCAGGAGCTGGGAATGTAATTGCAATATCATCTCCTTGACCTGCAGCATATAATTTCATTGTATTTAATTGAGCACTAGCACTTATTGATCCTGGAGCTGTAATAGTAATTGCTGTAACACTATCTGTTCCATTTAATGTTAAACTTGCACTAAATCCTGGTATATAAGCTGCTTCTGTTCCTGTAGTTGCACCTGAGTTAGCTGCATTTACTCTAAATATGTTTGGATCTGTTATTGTAACAGCCTCTGATTTTGTTACACCATTTGTATTAACATATGTAACAACATCTCCATTTGATAAACCGTGAGCTGAGGAAGTAATAAACAATTCTGTATTTATTCTATTCCAAGAACATCCACCCATATAATTTCCTGTAGATTGTAATTCAAGTATTACATCAGATGTTTGATACACTTTATATCTTCTTTGTGTATTAAATACTGTAGCTGAACCACCACCTGTTCCTTCAGCACCTTGTGCTCCACCTGCACCTTGAGGTCCGTTTGAACCATCTGTACCTTGTGTTCCTACACCAGTTGCACCTTGAGGTCCTGCTGGTCCTGATGGACCATCACCTCCTGTAGCACCTTGTGATCCAGGTCCTCCATTATTACCATCTGCACCTTGAGGTCCTGCTGTACCATTGGTACCTTGAGCACCATTTGCACCTTGAGGTCCTGCTACTGTTGAATCTGCACCAGTTGCACCTTGAGGTCCATTTGGTCCTGTTGTACCATCTGTTCCTTGAGCACCACCTGCACCTTGTGTTCCGTCAGCACCTTGAGCACCTGTAACAGAAGCTCCTTGTTGACCTTGAGCACCATCTGTTCCTTGTGTTCCTGCAGGTCCTGTTCCTCCATCTGCTCCTTGAGCACCTTGTGTTCCTGCACCTGTAGCACCTTGTGAACCTGCTGGTCCTCCTGCACCTACAGCACCTTGAGCACCTGTATTACCTGTAGTACCTTGAGAACCTACTCCAGGAGCACCTTTTGTACCATCTGTACCTTGTGGTCCATTTGATCCTTCAGCACCTTGAGCACCTGCTGAACCATTTGTACCTTCTGTACCTTGAGGACCTACTGGTCCTGATCCACCTTGAGCACCTGATCCACCTTGAGTACCAGCACTACCTGCTGTACCTTGTGAACCATTTGATCCAGGAGCACCTGTAGCACCTTGTGAACCTGCTGGTCCTGTATTTCCTTGAACTCCACCTGCACCTTGAGTACCTGTGGAACCGTTTGTTCCTTGTGTACCAGTAGCACCTTGAGCACCCGTTGATGCACTAGCTGAGTATAATAAACCTGACGAATCAATGGCAACAAAACCATATGAACCTGGTAGAGCTGAACCTGTGTTCATTGCTACTTGTTTCAGTTGTATGTTTGATACATTGCCTGCTGATCCCGATTGTTGAATAAATGATCCTGTTAGGATAAGAGAACCTGATACTTGAATATCATATGCTTCTGCTGAGGTAAGAGCTTGAACAGATTGCGAGACTTGGGATGCTTCTATTGTCTGCCCTGTTGCTATACCATTAATTGTAAATTTCTTTGCCATGGTTGAAAGTTATATTTTATTATAAATATATTAAAGTTATTGTCTATCTATGTTTACTAATATAGTTGTGTCAGTTGTTCTTGAAGTGGGCAAGGGCTGCGCTAACTTTCCAACTGCTAACAACTCATTATCGTTATTATACATACCAACTGTCGTTACGAATGGTGAAAAGTAAGATGAAGTTACAAAATTGTAAACTGTACCATCATTACTAGAACCTGATATTGTAGTTGGATTTAATGAATAATTAAATTCGTCTTCGTTTATAGTACATTTGTACTGCGTCTCATAAATAGTAAACGATGATGAGAATGAACAAGTAATATTAGAAGTAGTTGCAAAATTTTCTATATCTAATAATCCTATTGTTCTACCGCCATAAATTGAATCTGGGTCTCCAAATTCTGATGTACCATATAATGTTTGTTCTCCAGTTGCTGTTTGTCTATCGCCACCTGTAAAAACAACCATTCCGTGTTCATATATAACATTTCCTACTGGAATTGGGCCTGATGCTGAAGGTGATATTCTCATAAGAACTCCTTCCCCATCATCATAATAACTACCACTATCAGCATTTATTTTTAAAGATTTAGGTTGAATATAATCTCCAAACATTGCTTTAGGTATTGACATTACTGCCATTGAAGCATTTATAGTAGCTTTTCCATAAATAGCTTCACCATATGATGAGCTAGGATTACCATATTCTGCTAAACCTACTGTAGTTGTGTATGAACTAGTAGGCCAATATTTTTGTGGGTTTAAATCTGTTTGAGGGTAATTATAATAATTATTTCCATCTATTTTACCTATTACAAGCCCATCAGGTTGAAATGATGGTGTATTAACATTTTGAACTTCACCATTGCTACCTGATAGGTAGTTTTTATAGTAAAGTTGCTCTATAGAAAAATATACTTGTGATTGTGAATATTGATTTGATCCAGTTGAAAACTGTTTAGTTATTGAATCAAACGTTGCAGATGCTGTTGTATTAAATTTATTTCCTGTATAGCGTTGGATATTAACATCAGTAGTAATTAAACCACTACCGCTAAATGCAAATGCCTTAGTAACCTCTAGAGGTGATACTATTATATCCTGTGAATTTAATGTTTTGTACGCCGCCATTCATTCTTAAAAATCTAATTTAACCCTAATAAGTGCTTCTTTTGTAAAGTCTTTATTTAGTGGTTTTGAAAGTTTAGCTACAGCTAACAATTCATTGCTATCATTATATAAACCTACTGTTGTCATATAAGTTTGAGGATTATTTATAAAATAGTTATAAACAACTTCACCAGTTGATCCTGAAATATATGATGGGTTTTCACTATAGTTAAATTCTGAGTTTCTAGCTCTAATAAATACAAAATCAGATGTAATAGTTTCTTCTGAGTTTAAAGCAAATCCTGATCCAGATTGCATTGGGCCTAATAATCTTAGTGGATTATTACCTGGTGTATTTAATGAAGTATTTGTACCTAAATTTAAACCTTCTTCAGAATCTAAATCTAATGCTGCTCCATTTAATAGTATAGTTCCAATATCTGGTAAGAATAAACCATATGAACCTTCTGATGTAGTGTAACCTAAACCACCTGATCCTGAATTGTATGCTATACCATCTGAACCACTAATTACTTGATATGCTCTAGTTGTACCATAATAAGTTGGTACTGTTACCATTTTAGAGTTATCTGTTAATTGTAATGTTTTATTTGCATTTGAAGAAATAGAGCTACTTAAAGTTAAGTTAAACGAACCTGGGAATAATGCTTGTTTATATCTTGCTCTTTCTACACTAATTGCGTATATTGAACTTTGGGATACTTCTCCAAATACGAATTGTGCATTTTCATCTTCTAATACTAATGTTCTATACTGCCCATAAATTGTTGAAGCAGGTGAAACGCCTGGTGCCGCAGTATTGTTAAATGCTAAAGCACCTCCTCCTGTTGAATTACCATAGGCAATTTCAAACTGAGCTGCAAAATCAGGAGCGCCTGATTGTGTGTTAAAAACTGTTGCGTAATATACTCCAGACTGACCATTAATTTGGTTTGATTGTGTAAACATACTAGTTGCTAATAATGCAGGTTCGTTACCTGTCCAGCATGTAGCTGTTTGTGCTTGTGCACTTACTACGAAATCGTCTGCTTCTAATCTTTTAAATCCCATTGTTTTTTATTTATGTTGTTGATTTAGTTATAGTAATTGGAATAGTCATTCTAGCTCCACTATCTAAACCTGTTACAGTTATTGTACTTAATAATGTTGAATTGGATCCAAATAAAGTATTTACTGTAGTTGCTCTTAAATTAATTTGAGTACCTACTACTGTTGATGATACATTTGTTCCAATTGTTTGTGTAGCAACTGCATTTGCATCTGAAGCTGCTTGTGTATTAATACCAGTGGCATTAAAAGTATTTAACAATCTAACATCTGCAATTGTAGCTGCATATCCTGCTGTTTCAAATACTTGATCATTACCTAAATAGTTTAAGGTTTGAGGTGTTATTGCTAACTGTGCTCCTTGTTGTAATGAAATTGCTGTGTATCCTAAATCTAGTACTGGTAATTTAGCTGTACCTCTTGGTAATGTAGCTAATTTATACTTCATTATTTGTGATTCTTCTGGGAATGCTTCTAATAATGGCATCCCATCAATTGCTTCACCATAATATGCTGATCCAGATGGATGATTTGGATTATATAAAGTGTAATCGATTTCATCATCTGCTAAAGCAAATTGTGTGATTCGAAATGCACCATTATTGGCTGCTAACAATTCTCTACCTTTAGTTGTCAAGATAGCATCAACTGTTATTACTGAATTATTTAAATATCCCATTGTGTTATTTTTATATAAATATTGTTATATGTTATAAATATGTTAAGTTATAAGTTTCTTGTCTCTTAAGTCACGTATTATTTCATCTGGCGCAACATCTATTCCTTCTACTGGATATTCTGGTTTTAAAATACCAGTAGGTGTATTATCTCTTTTCAATAATGGTTTTATATATTCTATAAAACTTCCTGATGTTTCTATTATTGTTGTTGAACCTGTTGCTGCTGCTCCTGTTGAAGGTCCACTTGCATCATTATACGTTAATATATTATTACCCGAAGGTACGAACTCTTTTATGGTAGGCAACGAACCATAAGGGAAAACTCTATCTACTAATATTGCGTTAGGTGCTGGTATGTATCTTCTAATTAAGAAGAAATTCAAATCAATAGATGATTGTATAGGTCTATCAACAGTTAATTGCAATTTATTTCTACCATTTATCATAAAGTTTTGCTCCGGTGTTAATACTTTTACAATTTTATAAGAAAATCTTTCATCATTTTGAAATCTAATTTCATCATTAATTTGGAAAGCATATGGTACATTTGGTAAAGGCCAAGCTGTATCTTGTGGTTCAAAACCTCCTGGGAAGTTTAGATTTTGTGATGCAGTATAAGGTAAATAACCTTGATAATATCCTAGACCATAATTATTATTACCATTATCTGATAGTAATTCAATTACTGTATTATCTAATTGTACAGTTCCAGTTGCTGAACCTGTTGTAAATTGTATTCTTATATTATCTGAACTGTTGTTAAATGGGTTATTATATTGACCTATGTTACCTGAGTTAGTTAAATCATTATATAATTCTAATGTTGCTATAGTTTGACCTCCATTTAATGATACATTAGTAATACTAGATGTCATATTATGGTTTGGGTTACCTACTTCTTCCATTAATAATTCACCATGATCATTTCCAGCTCCTATAGCAGATAAATTTGTAAAGAAAGTACCTAAACTACGACCTAATTGATCTACACTTCTAATTACAATTTTATTAGTTCCTTTTTGATTATTAATAATATAATCATCTGTTAGGGTAAAAACCAAATCTTGATTTACAGTACCAAAGGATAGGTCTAACATAATTTTAGCGAATGTAATAGTATCCCCAGCAATAAATCCACCACCACTAATACTTCCACCATTACCAATTAAACTAATATTTTGAATAGTACCACCTGCAGATGCATTCATAGCCCAGAAACAGTTTTGAATAAGTCCTTTACCTGATGTTGAAGATGCAAACCCAAAGAAACTACCATTTGAAGTAACTGTTGCTTGTTGAGATATTGCACCATCCCAAGTTTGTAAATTATTTGGAGTAATTCTTAATGAACCTGAAGCTGCTAAAAATGCCATATTAGTTGCACCTGGGTCAGAAATCGCACTATTATTATTAAATGGTACTGATGATGGAGATAGTCCCATTTGGAAGGCATTGGTTGCTGTTGATCCAGTTACAAAATCCCAGTATGGAAAATTAAGTGCATTTGATTGTAAACTAGATGCTACTTGATTTCCAATTACATTCATTGAAACATAAGGACCTTGTGATGGGAATGAATCTTGAAACACTATAGGATTTGCTGGAGATCCTCCGTGTGCACCATCCCCATTTTCTGGTAGATAAGTTGGATTAAATCTATTAATTTGTGGTTCATCTGTTTGATGATCTGGTTCATCATCAAATTCTCCTTCAAATCTAAATCTATATCTTCTATCTGATTTAAGGGTTATATTTGATTGGAATGCAAAATTATAAGAAACATATTGTACATCTGAATATGCTTCATTTCTATTTGCTGAGAACCAACCTTGAGTATCGTTTGATTCTACATCATAAAAATATTCTTTATTTGACCTAAACCCATAATTATCTGATAGTTCGGATAATGGAGCATCAAATGTATTTCCATTTGTTGTACCATTAACATTACCCATATAAAAAGTCATTGTTGGTTCTTGAACTCCTGAGGTTGAACCATTTGATAACCATGTAAATTCTTCTGGATCCCAATCTGAAGACCCTAAATTTAAATCATCACTATCAGTAGATTCAAAAGCAAATCTCATAGTACCTACTCTACCAGTTACATGCTTTGTTTTCTTTTTATTTCCTTTTTTCTTAAATTTTTTCTTTTTATATGCACTAGGTGTTGTTGCTGGGATTACAAATGTACCTCTAATCATATAGTCATCACTTAAATCTCCTGAACCTGAACCTAATGGATCTGTTGTAAAGAAAATTTCACCTGGATTACCAAAATATTCATCTCCAAATACGTTTGTTGGTGGTACATATGATCCAATAGATGCTGTAATAATAGGTAATTCTATTACTCCATTTACATCAGGACTTCCCCTTTGAACACCAAAACCTGATGATGAGGTAAAATTAAATTGAAGATCATTAAATGTACCTGGTGATTGAGGGAATATTTGACCTACTTGAGATGCAATACCTTGAGCAATGTTATAATATACAACATTAAATGCATTGTTATATGCTTCTACTTTACTTGAACCTTGAGATGACATATCATATTCTATAAATGAAGAAGTCACTCCTGATACTTGTTCTGCGTTACCCGCAATTGGAATTGCAACAGTAAAATCATTTGCAGAGGTTTGTGAATATAATAATGGTATAGCTTGTTGTCCTACTTTAAATGTTGTTTGGAATCCGTTTAGAGCATCAAACTGGGTTGAACCTGAAACCTGATTAATACCTACTTGTCCTAATCCTCCTTCATCCCATGTACCTAACACATCATAAGCTGTATAAGGTGAAATTAATGGGTTTAGAGCATCACCACCAGGATTAACCATATATAATATGTTAAACTGAGTTTTACTGTTAACTACTGGATAAGGATCTGTTACCTGATCACAATAAGCTAAATAAGCTCTTTTATATTCAATTACTGGAGATAAACCATATCCACCTGCTAAACCTTGTACTGAATTTACATTATGAGCAGATGTAAATGAACCATTATATCTAGGATTTATCCAACAATCTTGAAAATAATTTGATTCTGGTACAGTTGATCTTGCAGCTGTTCCTGATAATATTAATTGGAAATTACTTGGGTCATATGGGTCATCATTATATTCTATTAATTGAATATCTGGGTTGTTTCTTTCTTGTACTACATTATTTAATGTTGGTTGACAATCAGGTGCGTTTGAGAAACCACCTGTACCTCTAAATGAATTGTCTATAAATGTAGGAACTCTACCATCTCCACCCTCTAATTCTGCTGCATTTCTAAATTCTAAATAATATTCACTTACTATAAGTGAGTTTTCAATTGATTCCGATGCATAAGATCCAGATTCAACTGCTAAAGATAATCTAAGACAATCTTGAAATGATATTGATTCTGATGGTATTATAAAACTAGTTGTTATAGCAAGACCCGCGATATGAATATCAGGATCTTTAAACGTTTCTGAGTGTAAAGGTGTATCTCCTTCTCTAGGTACAGAAGTTGGATAGTTACCTTTATATATGTTAATAGAACAAGTAGGCCAAGTTGGTCCATCACCTGCTTCTCCTGCACCATATAATGGTGGATTTGGAGATAAAGAATATGTTGTTTCTATATTAGATGATTTAGCATTTGGATCAACATACTTAGGTGCATCTGGGGCATCACTACCTGTCCATGCATTTACAAACATTGAAGCTGTTACAGCAATATCTTCTGAAGGTAATTGATTAAATATATATAAACCATCTATTGAATTAGTTAATGATGAAGAAAGTGATAAATAAACATCACTTATTCTAGTTGAATAAATATCTCCAATTGGTGTACCTGATTCTGATGGTGATATTACTTCTAATGTAAATGTTGAACTACCATCATCACCTGAGGCTGATACTGTTCCTGCTGCTGCAACAAATGAAATATTAAATCCTGGACTACAAGTACTAAAATTTGGAACCCCACCTGAACCTGTATAAGTTACTGTTACATCTCCTGAGTTTACACTTTGTACTGTTGCTTTATATTCTACATAATCTGCTAAAGAAGTATATAATCCAAATTCACTTGATCCTGTTGCTGCTGTTCCATCTGCTGATGTTGTATCAAATGCACTAGCAGTAAAAGTATAAGCGGCATTTTGCATTTTTACATTACTAAAATTTGGAGCAAGATTAGCTTGAGCTCCTCTTTGTTGTGTTAGTGTTGTTACTAACATAGGACCATCCATAGACATTGAAACATTTGTTGTATTTGATGGAGGCCAGGGACCAGTTGAAGTACCATTACTAACATTAATTAGTGTTGCTGTTGGATTTGATGTAACATCTATATCTCCAACATCATATGTTACTCTAGTTAATGGGTTTCCTTGTGTTTGAAATCTTATTTTACCTTTTGGTTTACCAAAATGACCTGATTGGCTTACTGCATTTATTATTTGATTTTGAGCTCCAAAAAATACACCTAATTTAGATATTGCTATCTGAGTAGTACTAGATGGGGATGCATTATTAGCAGCAAATTGTCCTGCTTGTACTGTTAAGTTTGTTGCAGAATTAAATTCCATTACTGGATTTCTTTCTTGCATATAATTTGCTGTACTTGAAGTTTCACAAAATACATTCCAAGCTGACCCTACTGCTGGAGGTAAACCTAATGATGAATACATTGTAAAACACCAAGGGGAAACTTCTTGACTTCCTCCAAATATTGTAAATGAACCCGAATCTCTAGATTGAGAAATTAATGCTGGATTTGCAGTTGCATTATTATTACTAACAACACCTAATTGTTTTACATTATAATAACCTGAAAATCCTTGAGATCCTGCTCCAGTTGTTTGGTCATTAAAAACTGCTCCAAATGGTAACCATGGTTTAGATCCTATACCTGATCCTGTTTCTGTTAGCATATATAACTTGTAAGGTCGATGTAGATAAGCGTTATATTGCGTGTGATTTGAATCTCCTGGACCAGCATTTGTTGGTGTATTTGCTGGCGTAGTATTAATGGGTTGTATGCCTCTATATACCCATAATTCCTGATCATCTTCGATAGGAATTTCAAATCCTTCTATCCCAGTATATCCAGCACTTGCTGAATTGTATACAACATCACTTTTATAAGATATAGCTTGGCCAATTGATTTTATTTTGGCTACTGTTAAAGGATCAGTTAATGGTACAGCTGTCTTACTTGAAGTAAGAAGGGCGTTCATACCAGCCACATTGGTAATAGAATTACCAGCTGCACCCGCTAGGATTTGATTAGTATCTTGTTTATAGTAATAATATACTTGTGGTTGTACTGGCATTAAATGGTATGTTTATTGTTATAAATATATTCAGACATTTTTTGTACTCCAAGCTTATATTTTCCTTCTTTTATCATTTTTCTAGCAAATTTAATTGATTTACCTGGTTTATGGAATTTTTGTTGGAATAAATTTGGGTATATTTCTTCCCCTTCATATTTTCTGAATATATGTTCCTCTAGAGTTTGTTTCTCAATTTCATTAAAATTTCTTATCCTTTTATAAGGGTGAAATTTTTTCATAGGATCTACTATTTTATCTTGCCAAACTATATCAATTAATAACCAACGTTTAAATCCTATAGTTATACCTTCATCTAAAACATGTTTTAAATCTGCAGGATATTTAAACTCACCTGTAAGAATAACATCTACATCCCAAGTTTCAGTACCTTCAACTACTCCACCACATATCCATACATCAAATTGGTCTAAATGTTTGGTTTTTTGAAAATCCTCCCACCATACTGCTACTGCCTCATAACTTGGTCTATCCCAAGGTCTTAATGTAGCATGCTCTCCTATTCTATAAAACTGTTTTTTCATAATTTTTATGATGAACCATATCCACCACCACCTCCTGATAGTTCGTAGAATTGTGTTATTGTTATTCCCATTACATTTTGTGATGGATTTGTTATATTTGTAAAATTAACTATTGCTTGTCTTGTAAATGTACTAGTGCTTCCACCTCCTTGATATCCTGGGTCTACTGTAAATTGTACTACACCATTACCTGTTTGTGTTTGGTTTTGGGGTGGGGAAAGTGTTGATAACCATCCTAGTCCATCTAAGTAATTAATACTATATTGCCATTGACCTTGAGATAAACTACAAGTTACTTGTATTTGTGTATTAGAAATTCCATTATTACCCAGAATTGTTAAATTGTTTTGAGGGAGTACTGTAACGATATTTACTCCACCTCCACTACCACCTTTTGGTCCACCACCACCACCTGGAAGTGAATTTTGTACTTCAGGTATACTAGCTAATACTGGGCTTGGTACAACATATTCTTGGAATGAAATTGGAATTCTTTCAGATGATGCTGTTATTGATCCTGTATAGAATTGTAGGTCTAATGCTCCATTACCTCCTAATATTGATGAAGCACTTAATATTTGGTGTGTTGAACCACCATTTCCTCCTGTGTCTCCAGCATTCATAAACCAAGGATATGTACTTACTTGATAAGGATTTTCTTGATCATTATTTGTTTCATTAGATCCTGTATTGAAGTTATTTAATGGATCGTATAAGAAACCTAAATTACCTGCTTCTGCTAAACCACCGTCATTTGTAATATCCCACCAGTTTGCTGATGCCCATCCTCTAAAGAATGATTCAGTTGACCATAAAGATGTAGCTGAATCTGCTTCAGGAGGGAAATAACCTTGAGCTACTGATCTAGTAATCCCAGTTTCATGTACTACGTTTGGATCTTCTCCTGATGATGTAGCGTAATAAACAAATTGACCACTTGCACTAAATGAGAAATCATAGAATAGTTCATCATATGAAGTTACTGCATTAGTTGAAGGTGGTTGATTAACAAATATTAAAGCACTTTGATTATTATTAAGTGGGTTATCTTGTATTGAAACATTACTTATATAATAAGTTTCAAAACCATCTTCTATTACTACATTTAAATAGTTTGCTGCACCTGTTAAAGTATAGGTTACAAAACCTGAATCTTGAATAAATGCTAAAACATCTTCTCCATTAATGTCTTCATCAGACATTTTTATATATTTTATTTTATTTGAAGGTGGTGGGTCTAATTGTTGTCCACCTAAAGTTGCTTCTAAATTACCACTAGCACCTGAGAATCCTGCAGCTACTAATGCTGTTTGAGTTATTGTAATAGTTCTACCACCATTATATTTTTTAGTAGCACCAGAAAATAAATCATCTTCTCTAAGTGTAATTACAACTTGTCCTGAACCATTTCCAAATGTACCTGCTGCAAAAGTAATTGTATCACCTACATCATACAAACTACCTGTTTCTATACATTCTATTGTTGATACAGATTGTACTGTAACTGTTGCTTTAAATCTTGCTGTTCCATCACCTGTTCCTGATGTTGAAGATGCTGCTATATTATTATATTCACCGTTTACACCATTAACTATATTAGTAGTTATTGCTTGTGTTAAACTTGTTTCATTTGGTACAATAGATGTATTTACAAAATATACTGAATCAATTTGTTTTGGACCAACGTTATTACCTGGGGTAATAGGTCTACTTACTAATTCAATTACCCCACCAATACCTTCAGCACCTGGTCCTGCATAAGAAAAATTCTTTGTTCTAAAAGTTCCTTCTGTTTGGGTTGTAACAAAATATTCAAGAGTTAGTTGGTTATTATTTCCAGCTGCTGGGTATGATACCGTGTCAGCCCAAAACCAGTTATTACCTGGTTGTGGTTGGAATCCTTGTAAATCAGATATAAAGTTTTCTTCTTTTATTAAGTTATCATTAAACCATTGAATATAGAAAAAATAATCAATTCTACTATCTTGTCCAAAAAATGCTTTACAAGGTTCGGATTCAAGTATTCCTGGTACTAATGTATTTATGAATTCACCATTATAAAATTCTCTCTGATCAAATCTATCATATGAATGAGGGGCTTGACCATAGATATTACTTGTTGATGATGTAATACTAGAACCCATAGGCATTCCAATACCTAAATTTGTTGAGAAAGGTTCTTGGAATTGTTGTACAAATTCTGGGTATTGATAATAAAATTCAGATGCAGATACTTCTGCATTTGTTAAACCACTATATGCCCCCTCACTTATTTCAAATTTAGCAGTATAAGATGCTGTTATTGGAGATTGTGGGTTGTATACTTCAGATGGAGGTGATGAAAACCCTGTATAACGTGGTATTAATTCTGTAAACGATGAAGAAACATAGTTACCTGAGCTAAAAGCTGTGGAAATTGGTGTTACACTCATATCCCAATATCCTGTATTACCTGTTGAAGATTGGTTTGAATCTCTAACTTCAACTATTAAATCTTCATCAAATATTGAGGGGAATCCTGCTGATTGTAAAGCTGCAGAGGTAATTGTCATAAATTCTCCGGCATTATAATCTAATCCTATATCTTGTAATTGACAAGATACTGCTGTATAAGTTGTTGGGCCTGGACCTCCGAAAAATGCAATCATTGTAACTTTTATAGTTGCACCTGTACCATTACCTGTAGTTGAAGAAACTGGTATTGTAAATGGACCAACTAAAGTTGTTGTACCACCAGTTATAGGTTGTTGTCTAACTATTAAGTTAGTACCTGTTACTAAAGGTGGAGAAATGTAATTTAACGATGTAACTAAATATTTTGCTCTTAAATCGTTAGCATATTGATTTTTTAGTGGGTTATATATTTTGTCAACAAATTGTGTTAACTGTCCAAAATCAACTGTTATACCTGAAGCACCATAACCCGCTGCTAATGAAGCACTTACTCGAGTTAAAGGATCATATATATTTGGACTATAATCTGAATGTGGTCTATTACCATTTGATAATGAACTTATAAATATTTTTGATGCTGTAGCTCCATCTTGACTATTAAAGGCAAAAAATGCTCCTGAAGCTGATGCTATTGATGTACTTGAAATAGAATGTGTATACTGATAAAAGTAATTAAAGAAATCTGAAGATTCACTTACTGGAGCAGCATATAAATTATTAAATGGTTCAAATACACCTCCAGTACCTCCACTATATCTATAAATTGATGACCCACTAGCATAATTTTGTTGTGGAAAATCTGAATTAGGGCTTAAAACTGGTGCTAAATCTTTTTCTACTACTGTATATACAACATCATTTGCTACAGATGTTGGGGAATTAGGTGTTACTTGTAATGATGCAATTGATGCTGAAATTGATTCAGATGTAAATGTTAAAATTTCTCCTAATTGATAATCACTACCAGTTTCTCTTATTTGAAAAGATCTTACTTGAACAAAACCACCACCAACAGTTCTTACTAATGGTATAAATGTAGCACCTGATCCTGACATATTACTACTAGCTGTAATTGGTGTTCCATTACCAATCCCATAATTAACTACATTTTGACCTGATGCGAATATTACATCATCATTAATAAATGAATTACCTGGTCTTTCTATTGCATAATGTACATTATAATCTCTTGCAAAGGATTTAACTGAACCTGTATATGTTACATTTCCAAACGACATTGAAGGTGGAGCCTGTACATTTCTTTCTAGTAAGTTTTGTTTTACTACTACACCTGAGGTTAATGTTGTTCTAGCAGGTGTAAAATCTTCTATCATTTTGAATAATGAATTATCAAAGAATTTAATTAACCTAATAAAATCATTTACATCATAACTGTTTATATATTTTGTAAAATATTCATCTCTTAAAGCATCTAATTGTGGGTAAGATGTTTTAGATTCGGATATTTGTCTTGGGTCACCTATATATTCTCCTAAATTGAAATCTCCAATTTGAGCAATAATATCATCATTAATTTGATTTTGAGGTGAAAATGCTACTTCTAAATAATTAATACTTGGGTTACTACCACTTGGGAAAGATTCTTGTTGTACTGACCTGTAAGGTGATAGTGTTGAACCTGATGGTATAATTGTATCTACAATTCTTACTCTATCAGATACTCTATTTTTTATACCTCCTGGAGTTTGATTGTAATATATTGATTCCGTATTTTGTAACCAACTATCTGATCCAGTTTTTAAGTAAAAAGCACTTGTATTATTTGAAAAGGATTGTGTTATGTCCCAAGATCCTGTTATTTTAGGATGTATTGATTCTCTACTTCCTGTATTTAATTCTGTACCTAAATCTGCTCTAAATATTAGTTCTTGTGGAGTTGAATTTATACTATTACCTTGTGTTGAATAAGGGTTAACTACATAATCATAAAATAAGCTTTCACTTAAAACAACATCCCAATATCTAACTTCCTGTAAAGAACCAGTTAGTGGTTGATAATCAATACTAGCTAAACCATATAATTCTTCACCATATTTTGCTACACCATAAACATCACTTGCAATTGGTCCTAAGGTTAATGCACTACCACTTGGTAAATGTGCTGTTTGTGCCGTTGACCAATATTGTGGGTCAGTTACTGTAATTGATGCTTTATCTGAGAATCCAATTTCTTCACCAATTCTATTAGCACCATAAAGATAAGCTACTTTATCACCTGGAGCGTCATAATCAAATGATGCTTGTATTGCCCACCATCCTCCATCGAAGAAAGGTAAATCAATTTGAGCAAATTTTCCTTGAGTATGTCCTATAGCACCTTCAGGATAAAATCTTAATTGACCATAAGCATTATTATTAATAGGAATAGAACCACTATATGATCCGCTTTCAAGTCCTGATCCAGTATATGAAAGTGTTATAAATGTTTTATTATTTTCTCCAACCCAAACTTGTTGATAAAGTGATGATGTTGGTATTCCTGGTGTTTGAAATCTAAATTGTAATGATTGTGGTGAATTATCTCCTGAGTTTTCTATCCACTTACTGTTCATTAAAAATGATGAGGATATATATGTTGGATTCTTTTCTCCCTCTAAATGGAATTTATAATTAAATACCTCTTGCTTTAAATCCCAATCTAATGTGTAATCTCTATCTCTACCTCCAAATTCACTTATTCTTAAAACAGTATCTGGGATACCATAAGAAGTGATTAATGCTTTTAAACCAGCAATTGTACCTTTTCTTTTAAGTAATTGAGGTACATTGTGGTAAATACGTTTATATAACTGCTGTTGTATTTGGTTTTGTGGTATTATGTCATTCGATGCTGATATTTCAGTATTCACGTATTCATACCCAGAAGGTGTGTCAACTACGCCACCAATTGACCCCGTCATATATGGGAAAGGGAATGTACTACCTGATGGAGTAATTCCTAAAAATGCTGTGTATAAATCATCAGTATTAAAATTACTTGAATATAATTTAATTCCAAAATCTTTAATTGCATCCGCAACTAAATCTCTAGATATACCATAATCTAATCTGTTATCAGCATTAAATCTGTTTGTTAAGTCCTTAGTATATAACCAGGTATTATCATATTGTTGAGCAACCATGTCAACAAATAATTCATATTTTTCGTTACTTGGATCTGATCTTAAATACTCAGGTATTGCATTATATAAATAATTTTCATTATTTAAATCATAAAATGATGCTGAGTATGCTTGCCCTGTTTCATCCGTTGCACTACCTAACCAAGATATAGCTTCAGTACTACCTGTGGTTGCTAAAATATATGGTTGAGTGGACGTTGTTTTAGGCCATGATTTTGCAGATCCACTATTGAAATATAAAAAATATTCATACCCATCAAAATTTTTAATTATTTCATTTATTTGGGTAGTTAATACTGCTTTACTTGAACTATATTCTGTATTAGTAGATTCAGTACCAATTATACTATTCATTTGGTTAGTATAATTTTCAATTAAACCTACTTTATAAGCAAAGTTTTCTAATCTTGTGTATGCTGAAGAAAAGTGAACAAAATTTTCATATTCTTCATAATTAACATTTATAGTTACTTCTTTTTTATCTAATAAACTGTCAAGTTGATTAAATGAACTTGTTAAATCTGTACCTATTAATGTATTAAAATCATATTCTTGACCCGCTGCACCTTGTTGTCCTATTACTTTTATACTATAGTTTGGACCTGATATTACTTGGTAATCATTTGGTTCAAATTCAGGATAAGGTAAAGTTACATTATATGCTTGTGGGGTTGATATATCTCTTACAACCCATAATGTAGATTTAACTTGAAATTGTGGAGGAAGTGGATCGTATAATTTAATTAAAAACGAAGGTTCCTCTAATTGAGTATCTACTTTAAAGTTATTAGCTATTACTTGTTGGTCTTGTCCAAAGTTAAGTAAAAAATCATAGAAAAAATCTGATTCTTCCCTTGTGGTAACAAAATCGTTACCAACTTGAATCATTTCTTCATCTGAAATAGCATTACTTTTTAATCTTAATTCTGTTCTATCACTACTAATTTCACTAATATAATAATTTGTAGTAATATCTGATGCTAATAATTTTCTGTAAAAATTGTATGTTGAAAAATATTTACCTACATCATATCCTATTTCATTAATATCTTGAGCTGGATAAAGGCAAGTATCTCCTTCTATAACAGAGTATGTTTTTACTTCTACTGCTCTTACGTTAGAGTCTATTGGAAATATTAAATTCTTATTTTCATCATAAGCATAATATTCTATGTAATCTGTTGAGGAAGAAAAAGCAGTATCTAACCTTGAGGAGGATATTAAAATATTATCCTCTTCAGTATATTGTTGAAATTCAAAAGTAGTAGGATCTACTTGAACAATAATTGGTTTATTTTTTTCTTCTGCCATTTTAGTATCCTGGGTTTGTATTTGCACTTACCGATTGAGGGTTAGTGGTTGTTAACTCTGGGTTTGCTCTTTCTTGATCGTTAAATGCTTTTTGGATAGAATTAAAATCTGTTATCTGTTCTACACTATCAGCTACATTTAAATTAATTTTCTCTCCAGTTACAGCTTCAGCTAATTTAATTTGTTCTTGTAATAAATCTTGTCTTAATTGAGCTATTTCTTTTTGTAATGCTTCTATTATTTCATTATCTTGATCAAAATTAATATATTCACCACTTGTCTTAACTAAATATTCATGTGAATTAGTTGGACCATAAGCAGGTATTTCGTAAAATAATTCGTTATATTTTTGGAAAAATTCTTCAACTGTAAAAGTATCTTCGATTTGATTAGGGACGGATGTAACACCCAATTGACTAAATTTAGTGTCAATTATTTTTGGATATTCCGTTTTAGAATATACTTTTTTAATAAGGTCTACTCTCTCCTTTGACGCGTTTCCCATTTTACAATTTTATTTAACCGTTAACTACTTTAAAATAGTAATTTTCATCCAACACAACAGTATTTCCATCCACCTCAGTTTGTATCAAGATACTATAATATCTTTCAGGCTCCAACCCATTCATATAAACTGTAAAATAACTACTAGTAGCATCACAACTTATTTGAGTGTATGTTTTGTCAAAGTCAACTACAAACTCATTCGTATCTAAATCTTTAATTGCATAATACGATGAGGTAGTTAAGGCATGTTGTTTAGTATCTAGCGAACCTGTTTTAAAAGTTCTTGCTGGGAATTCTGGTCTTACATTTAATCTAAATTGATTAATACTTTCACTATAAAATACTCCTGCATTATTATCTAAAGCACAGTATATATCTGGTGTATCAATTACATCTAATTGTTGTATATCATATGTTGATATTGTTACAGTAGCTGTTCCTGTTGCTCCTGAAACTCCATCTAATGCATTTAATGTTGTAGCATTCCAGACTAATTGATCTCCTGCTTTATATCCTAATCCTAAATCTTTAATAAATACATTTAACATTGAAGAACTATTAAAAGTAGCTCCAAATGTAGCTCCATTTCCATTTCCATTATTTGAATCAGGTGCTGGTAGGGATTGTGTATAAGAACAAGAGATTGAACTCGTGAGATTTGTTGGATATGAACCTGTTAATATTCTTCCTTGTTTAAAATCACCACTACTAGTAGCATAGGTATAATCTATCCATTTAAATTCTAATTGTGGAGGATATATTGTGTTAGTATCAACTGAGTAGAAACTTAGTTGTGGTGATACTGCACTTTCGGTAACAAATTCCTGAGCGTCAGCCCATTTAATAATAAACCCATCATTTGGTTTACTAACTAAACCTGCTATATTAACAGCTCCTGATGATGAATACCACATTGTAACCATATCAGAAACTTCTACATTTAAATCTTTATCTGATCTTAAAGTATATTGTTGTGAAGCGGTAATATTTAAAGGTGTTCCTGCTCTTACAAATCCAGCTGAACCTGTATACCATGATCCACCTGACCCTGTTGCTAATGCTTTTGAATTACTCCAATTCTTATCAAAAGATCCAGTTGATAAAGGTGACCAACCACCTGCTGGCCAGACATCTGCTGAACCTGAATAGTCTTCATATTTCCAACTTACACCTGTTCCATTAATAAGTTTATCTAAATATTGTCCTGAACCATTATTCCAAGAAGATGATATTGGGTAAACTTCTACTGATGAATCTATAATTACATTTGTTGCTTTTGCTACATATAATCTTAAATGTGCATCCCATGTACCCCAAGCAGAGCTTCCTGTTACTTGAGCAATATTTTCTAGTAAATTATTTATTTCACCCTGATCAAATTTTACTAAGGATCTAGCCACTTGAGCAACTGGATTTCTATTTGTTACCAAGTTAGCTACATCTAAGATAGCATCTAAACCTGTATTCATTGCTGAGTAAGCACTGTATATCGAGGCATCTTTTTCGGGAAATAATTTATATACTGCCATGATTAAAATAGATTTACTACTCTACCTTTAATATCAGTATTCGGATATTTTAACTCAAATATACTAGGATCTAATGAAGGGAATATTGTGCCATTTTGGTTAGCAGCATTCATATCATAAGCCCATTGTGAGTATCCTTGTGAAGTACCGGTTTTATTGGTAAAATTAATTTGTTTTACTGTTTGTACACCATCAATTGCATCTAATAATACAAATAAATCTGGTGTTATAATTGGTTGATTAATTTGCCATCTATCTAATACAAAATAATTTTGTAATGCTACAAAACATCTTTGTAATACTTGATTATTATTATAATTAGGATAGGTTATTATTTCAAAATCAATAGCAAAATTAATGACAAATGCATCTTTAATACTAATAGTATCTCCAATCATTCTATATTCATTAATATAATTTTTTAAGTTAGTTTTTAATGTTCTTGAAGCAGTAGTTAATTTGTTATCATTATTCATAGATAACACATATATATCTAAAGTAGTATTTGCTTCATCTGCATTAGGTTTTTGTGTAAATGCTTTTGCAATAGTACCAAATTTAGAAGGCATACTTAATGCTCTAACTAAATAATCATCTTGAGTTACGTTTCTTAACTGAGTTGAAAACTGAGATATTGAATTGTTTCTTATTTCTTCAATTGTATCTCCATCTTGACCTCCACTTGCAGCTAAAGGATTATTTGAAGCTACTGAATCAAATACATACTGAGAAGTAGTTGGATTAAGTCCTCCTTTTAAAAATTGTACTGTTGATTTATTTACATTAGTTAATGTATTTGCTAATATATTTGATTTAACACCCCCACCTGTTAAATATCTTACAGTTAATGTAGTATTAGTAGGTGTGTTTCCATATGTGCTTGTAAATATAAAATTAGTTGGACTATAAGCTGTTGTTAATTTATTTTGTCCAAATGGTAATCCTAAACCTACATTAAATGGATTTGGAATTACTTCTTCAGTTGTTGTAGCAGGCGAACCAGCTCCAAATTGAATTTGTAATAATGTATTTGATAAAAATCTAGTTGCAAATCTATTTTGTACTGATTTTGTTTGTAATAAATAAGGTGTATCTGAGTCTGTATATGTGTTAGGATCATTTGTATTAGTATTTTTAATACCATCAAAAACTAGATCCTGTCCTAAATAATCTACTTCATACCAAACATTTCCATCAGCATCTACTATATCTATAATTCCAGCTATATTAGCATCATTAATTGTTACTGTTGAAAATTCTCTAGGGGCACCAAATGAAAACTCTGTTGATTTAATTGTACCTGAGTAGGCATTAGCTGTTTTCTTTAATAAATAATAATCAGGAACCCCACTTGTAATTTGGGCTACAGAAACAGTTGTTGGATTATCCGAACTTGATACTGTGAAATCAATTGGGTCCTCAGTTGTAAATGTTTGAGGGTCTCCTGATGTAGTATTTGTTTGTGTATTGGCGTTAAAATATAATGCATAATCATAATCTGGTTCTGCTATATTATTAACTAATTTTCTAGGTACTTGTTGATAAAAGTCAACTCTTACAGTTGCTAAACCTGTTGATTTAGGTTTGTACCCATACATATACGCTAAGTCATATAAATTACTTGGTTGTCTTGCGTATTGTAAATAATTTTCTTGTATTTGATTATCTAAATAAAATGATAAAACATCTCCTACATAAGCAGCTTGTTCCATAAACATCATACCTGGAGATGTTGGAGTAAAGTCTGTATATGTTGTAGGGAAATAAGTTTGAGAATAGTTAATCAATTGATTTCTATACTCAGAAAAATCCTTATTTATATAATTTATTGTTCTATTAACTGCCATTATGCAAAGTTTAATGTTAATTCATCTGTAATTCCAGTATTCCTAACTGAATAATATATCTCTACTGTTATATTATTGTTATCCGTGTTTTCTGGCCCACCATCTACATTTAATTCATTTAAAATTACATTTGGAAATTCAGTTGATAATTTACTTTGAATATCTTCTATTAAATAATCTATATTACTTGTTGAAATCTGACTAAAAATAAATCTTCTTAAACCACCTCCAAATGAAGGGTTACCTGGTCTTTCACCTGGGTTTGTTAAGAAATAATTAATTAAATTACTTTTAATCGATTCTGCTGTGGTATAATTAGGAGTAAATACCCCACCTTGTGAAAAAGGTATATCTACACCAATACCTACTCTAGGTCTAGTGTCATTAGGGAATCTATTTACTGCTCCAAATGCCATTTTTATCCTTTACTATTCATTAATCCCATAATTTGATCCATACTAACATTTCCATTTGGTAGACTACCATTTGGTGATGTTGTATCTCCTCCTGTTACTTGTAATGGAACATCTGCTGATGTTGCATTTAAGGTACCATTAGCTCCAGGTCTCATTCCATCTAAAACACTCATCATGTTTTCTCTTAACTTTAACTTATCAGTTTCAGGAAGTGGTTTACTTTCTGCTACTGGGGCTGCTACTACTTGTTTGGGAGTTTTAATAGCTTCTAGTAAAATATCCTTCATTTCTTCTTGAATAGCTTCTTTTACTGCTTGTTTTACTATGCTTTTTAATTGATTTAATTTCATGTTAAAAATATTAATTTATTATAAATATTGGGTTAATCTGCTTTTAAATTATTTTGTACTATATAAAATGCTAACTCGTCAATTAATATTTGATCTGCTGCACTAAATGATGGTTCTCCTTTTAAGATCACAACCCCTTGTGAATTTGTTGCGGTTGCATATCTTCTATAATATCCATCTATTTCTTCTCTAGTATCTTCAACTACCGCCATTGTAAACCCATTTACTATTTTTAATGGTGGTGTTCCTTGTTCTGTATTTTCTTTTTGTAAATCTAATAATTCTTCATTAATTTCTACCATATCTAAGTCACTAGGAATAGAACATTTAAGTATTAATGCATCAATTTTCTTAAGATACCTTAATATTATTATTAGTGAAATTATTAAAAATATTAACGATATCAAAAGAGCTTTTCTAAGGTCTTTATTTATGTTAGCTAACATCTCAAATTTTTCTTTTATATCTTCTAATAATGCAACTAAACTATAAGGTACACCAACTCCAGGAGGTACAGCTACAGGAAAACCAAGTGAACTAATTTGTATTTTACCTGATTTAAATAAACTAGTTAAATATAAAAATATACCTGCTAAAACTGTGTTTGCTATTATTACAATCCATATTTGGTTTATTTGTCTTACAATAGAATTTCTTCTTTTAATAGCCATTCTTAGTAATTCATCACTTGGACATCTACCTTCAGCTACTTCGGCTCTTACATTTGCTGCTGCTACTTTTGTTATACCAAATATAATCATTAACCCTATAGCTAATGGAAATAATTTATTTTGAACTACGGATGCAAATTTTAATACTTGTTCTTTAATAGCTAATAATGCTGCTTCTACTGCACTTAATGCTGCTTTACTTACTGCTGCTATGGCTGCATTTGCTTCTGCTTTTAATCTATTTATAGCCTCTTCTGATGCATCATCTATATTAATTAAAGCTTTAATAGGTAATTCTTGTAACACTTCATTATTACCTGTAACTAAAGTTTGAAAATCTGGTGCATATTCTGGGCTTTCATATAATACAATAGGTTTTACTAAAATTGTATCACCTAATTTAGGTAAAGTAGGAACACCAAATCTAATATCATATTCACCTTCTTCATTAGTTTTAATAGTAGGTGGGGTTGCTTTATCATCCCAAACATATTCTTTATATGTTTCCTCAATTTTTATTTTTTTAACTTTACCTGTTAATTTGTTTTTTTCACCACTAGGATCATCTATTTTTACTTTTCTGGTTTTAGTTTCTAATACCATAGGAAGTAAAGCTAGCATAGGTTTTACTTCAATTCCAACTGCTGGTTCGTTGGTTGCTTTATTATATAACCTACCTTTAGTAGAAAATGTTTTTATTACTGGGGTGTTATCGTCTATTAATTTTCTTACTTGTTTAGCATCATCAAGAAAAGCAACTACATCTACTACACCACTAGCTACTGCTAATTTTTCTAGTATAGCTTTACCTGCAGGAGATAATAAAAATTGTTTTCCTGCTGCTATTAAGGTGTCTTTAAGATTTTGTTTTTCTTCTGCCATTATGATGTTTTTACTCTTTGAGATTTAAAGGAATTAATCATATCTTTTATAGGACGAATAACATCAATTGACATACGAGCTACAGCACCTGCAGCTGGGACTTGTGGTTCATCTTTTAAGGCAACACATAAATTATCTAAGGTTTGTAATATTGCTTCAAATTGAAGTAAAAATTTATCCCCTAATATAACAGATTCAGATGCATTTTGTTTACCTAAACTAACTATACCATTGGGAGCTAAAATATTTGTGTTTTTTGCTTGTGATTTAATAGCTAAATCTTCTATAGATTCTAATACTATAGATTTTTTAGATGAGAATAATATATTATCTGCTGTAGTATTAAATAATAATCTACCTGAGTTTAAAATTACTTGAGGTGCATTATATGCCTTAGGTGATATTGGTGTTTTTTTAATGGTATTTGAAAAAGGTACTGTTGAACCTTCTCCTTCAATTTTATCTTTATTTACAGAAACAGCAACTTCAATTGGAATTTGTTGAGTTGAAGTTAAATACATCGATGCTAAATCTTTGTTAACATCTTCAGTTATAGGTATCCACCCTTCATCACTAACGTCTTCAGGTTGACCATTTCTTATAATTGAAATAGGGCTACCATCTTTACCTGAATTAGACCAATTATTTTTTACTTCACCTGCTACTTTAGATGTATTTCCTAATCTAATACTATTACCAAATCTACCTTCTACAATAACATCTCCTGCAAATGGTAATACTGGATGTATGTTTGATTGTTCTTCAAATGTTCCACCACTAAGACCATTTAAATCTATAGGTGTAACTTGTTGGGTTGTTCTATTTACATTACCAGCTTCAATTTCTGCATATGATTTATTATTTGAAGGTGATGTTGCTCCACTATTATCAGAATATATATCTGGGTATGGATTGCAATTTGGGGCATTCCATAATGAAATAGGGTTTAGATAATAATAAGAAGCCTTAGTTGTTGCTTGTGAAGCGTTAGTATTAGGCAATTTAAATAATAATACTATTTCATTTATTAATGGATAGTTTTTTATGTTTGGAAGTAATGGTTTTGCATAGTTAGTAACTGTGTCCCTAGTACTATTATCTTGTTTTGTAGGGGTTCCAATTAATTGAAATTTTATAGTACCAATAGCTCCCCATTCACCTACTTCACTCCACATAGCAGAATTTGAGTTAAGAGAAATATCTACAACCCTAGCGGATTGTATTCTATCTTTTATCTCATCTACACCAGCAGTATCATTCCTACTACTAAAAGAGGTGATCCCACTAAATAGTGAAGTAATCGGATTATTAGCCATTATTCTTCTTTTTTGTCTGGAAAGTCAGCGTTTAATTTATCTAATTCAGCTAGTAATTCATCTTTTTCTGCTTCAGATATACCTAATGAATCTTCATTATTAGAATTATTTACTACACGTTGTATAATTGTAGCCATTTTAATTAATTGCTCATCATTTCTAACGCCAATTTCTAAATATTCTTTAATAAGGGGTACAATTAAAGTTGCGTCACCTATGTCTGATATTAGGGGTTTTAACTCAGAAATTAATCCAGATATTTGTTGTTTTTTTTCTGTTTGGTTGTCATAAATCTCACTTAAAATATCTGAGAATTTTTTCTTACCAAATACTATGTTATCTAATGCTCCCATAATGTTTTTATTATAAATATGGATATAGGATAAGTGTTAAAACTTACACCAACCGTTTTCTAAAAAGAAAACATATTGAGATTTAAATATATCGTGGAGTTTATCTGCTATTTTTGTTATTTTAGGTGTTTTAACATCAACCATCTCACGAATATAGATGTAAAGAGCTTTTTTGTTAAATACCTCTATCGTTTCCCTTTTCCTAAATAGTTCTAAAATGGCATCTGCTATTTGAGCGTCATTTTTCTTAGGAAATAATTCAAATATATTTTCTGTAGTATATTCTAAAAATAATTCTATATATTCGCTTAATTCGTCTTTTTCTTTAGCATAATCTCCTTGCTCATAAGTGTAGGTTGAGTTATCTTTTGTTAAATAATCAACATCTACTTTTTTAATTTTTTTACTATAATTTTTAGTATTATATAAGATTAACCAACGCTTAACAATAGTACCGAAATAAGAATAGGCTTTGGCCCCTCTAGTTGGGTCAAATAAATGAATTTTTGATAACAAAAAGGTTATTATTTCATGTTGTAAGTGCTCTAAATTACTAACCTCTGTATGGTAGAATTTAAATGTATGAATAATATTTTCTGTTAATTTAAAGAAAGGATAATGAATTTCCTTTGCATAAATATCACTACGCATTTTCGGATCTGGAGTGTTATTGTACAACACTATAGCGTTTTCCGTATCTTGAGTAAAATAATTTTTACTCTTTTTTCGTCTTTTTCTTACCATTAGTTGATTTTAAACCTTGATATTCCATCTTGTATTACCTTTATTTGATTAAAAAACCAACCAATCTCATCATCACTTTTAAATAATCCTTTTTCGTCTACTTTTTTAAGACGTTCATCCGCAATGTCAATTTGTTTGTTAAATTCTTTTATATATTCATCATACTGCAAAATAATATCTTCTTGTTTTTCAATTTTACGTAATAAATTCCACGTAGTATATGATAAAACAACCGTTAAAATACTTAATATTATTATTGCTATTTCCATAAAATTATAAATTATCTAACATACTCTTTAACCCTGGGCTCGAAATTGTATTAAGTGCTTTGGATTTGGTACTCTTATTTGACGACAATGTATAATTCTTCTTTGGCGTAGCCACGCTATCTTTGGAAAACTTTGGGAGCCATTCAATTTCAAACTCAATACGTGCAGCCATCATATCAGCTTGGTGTAATATAAATGGTAAAGATGTACGAGGTTTAGTTTCTGGCATGAATGATTTTAAATATTTTTCATTAGCAGGATCATATAAACCATCATGTGTCTGAATGGCTAACATTTCATTAAATGTATATTTGATATCATGTGATTGTAGTAAAAATAATCCACGATCTGGAACAGCAGCAAATGCAATCTTCTTGTTGTGCATATATTCTTCCCCTAATTTATCTCGTCTCCATTGATCAGTTTGAGGGATATAAGATTCATGTTCTTCATCACCCATTTTACCTAAATCATGATTAATAGCCGAAAATACTAATTCTTCTTGTGTGAATGTAGTCATATCACAACCAAAACCTTCCCATACAGCAGACATTGATAATGCTGCTTTAACTACTCGGTTAACATGGTCAACATATCCACCTGGAAATGCTGAGTGGTATTCTTTTTTATGTGATGCGGGCATTAAAATAATACGGTCTTCATATTTTTTATAGAAATTAAGTAATTTCTGTTTACGGTCACCCGTAATATATGTTTCGATGTTGGTATTAAATTCTACCCAATTTGCTTGAATTTGTTCGGCTGTTAGCTTCATAACTTTTATTATTTATTTTTAATTATAACGTTTAATCCCTTTATCCCCTGGTGCCTTTGTTTCAATTCCCATTTTTTCCAAAAACCCTGTATCTCCAAGGTAATGGAGCTCTTTTAGATAGGCACGGAATTTTCAATATCTCTTTTAAATGTTTTTATTTTTAATAACTTTGCACATCTTTCATATTGTTCAACATGCGGTTTTTGAAAATATTCTATAGCCTGATCTAATGATTGCATAAATGGTTTTGTTTTAAAATCCATTATAGCTTCTAAATGATTTCTATCCTCTAAATCTATCTTTGATATATAAAACCAAGCTCTATTAAATACAGTATACTCAGAGGCGCGTCTAGCTTCTTCAACATCATAATCAGGTTTTTCAGCTTTTAAAAATTTCTCTAATTTTAAATGAAAAACATTATGATTAATGATGAGTTTAGTAAACATTCCAATTTTAGTAAATGGTTCTTCTAATAAAGAATTACTCATACTTACTAATTGTTTCCCATCTCCTGGTTCTTCAGGTTGTTCAAACATTGAAAATACTTTATCTTTATCTATCATCTTTTTCCTCCATGGTATGCAACAGCATGACCTTCAGTAATTAATAAATCATTTAGGTTTTGATCACCGAAAAATATATTTCCTAAACATCTTCCGTATTTACCAACACCTTGTGAGTGTAATATAAAAACATTGTTATGCTTTTCAAACATATCCACAACAAAATCTTTAGCAGCTAATCCTCTAGCTTTTTCCTCTAAATCTCTTGTTCTTGATTCTGGTGTGTTAATACCAACTAATCTTATTCTAATGAACTTCCAGGTATCAAACCCTAAATCTACCGTAGCATCAACAGTATCACCGTCAACTACTCTATCTAATTTTGCGTTGTAAATATACATAATCTATTTTGATTATACATATTGTTACTCCAGCTCCTGATCCCTAAGTTTTTGGATATATTGAGCTTTTTGTTTTTGTTTACGTTTAATTTCACTAGGTTTTACGAATTCCTTACGTTTCCTAATTTCCTTAAGCGTACCCACATCCCTAAACTTTCTTTTTAGTTTTTTTAGAGCTTGCTCTATTTTTTGTCCTTTTTTTACTTTAACTATTAGCATCTAATTCTTTTAAATCACCTTCTATCTTAGCTTTTATTGCTTCCAATTTAGCATATTCCTCAACAACATTTTCTTGTTTTGGGTTTGCGGGGTGGAATCTCCAATAATCATCCATTATTGTTGATACTGCTACTAAATCGTTAATTGCTTCGATTTTAGGATCTGGTTTTTGTGTATTTTCACTCATAATCTATTTATTTAAAGTTTTTACCTATTAATTCAATTGTTTCTATCACTTCATCTAAGCCAATTTGAAAAAATTCCCTTTGGTTATTAACGCGATAATTTTTTAAGGCATGGTGTACTTCGCCTTCCAATAGTTCGTCGTTATAACAACGGAAAGCCCATGCTACTTCGTATGGAAGTGGCACACCTGTTGCCGTAGAAATCTGTTTAGCTCGTTCATCTGGTGTCAATTTTGTATATCCTATTTTTAGGAGTCCTGGTAGTGTTTTGTTTTTTAAAACATAAACCCATTGATCACCTTCACCCTTCTTGTTATAAATACCACGTTTCTTAGTAGTATAATAAGTTACTGTTTCCCAACCATCTCCCATTTCTGAGGGAGTTAGTGTGAAATATGAAGCATATTCAACTTCTGTATTACCATAGTTTTCTTTTAATGGTATAAATTCCTGTGCTTGTTCTACTGTTATTCTTTCCATTAGTGTACTATTATTTTAAATTTATTTTCTACTTCAATCCTTTCACCTACATCACTATTAAAAAGTGTTTTGGTAAAAACCTGTAAAGTATCGCCAATCATTTCATTATCTAAATAAAATTGTTGACGAGGATTATAATTATATTTACTGTATGTACCTAATAATGTTTCAGCATATGGACATTCCCAACAAAAATTCTTTTGTATTTGATAACCAGCTATATTAAGAGGTGGCATAATTTGGGCTAAATCGGTTAAAGTATAAGTTTGATCACCAATTGGTATTAAATTATTATAATCCCCATTACTAAACCAACTTAATACTGAATACGTAGGTACTGTAAATTGAATAGTATCAAAGGCTACCCAATAATCTGAATCATATTGTGTTTCTATTAATGGAACCTTATTAATAACATATTCATCTGCTAATTCATCTAATTCACCTCTAATAGTAAAATACTTAGGCCCATAAAATTCAATATGCCAATAACCATTATCATCCTGATATGCATTAGGTTGAACTTGCTCATCTATATAAAATCGAGCATTGCAATCTCCATCCAAACAAGGGTATGGAGCGATTTCCTCCTTGCTACAACTAGCAAGAAGAAAACCTAATCCAAGTGTAAATAATAATAATCTCATTATGCTACTAATTCTAATGCTTTACTAAACATTTTCTTATTCACGTCCTGATCTTGCTTAAAGTTTTTAATAACTCTAGCTTGACGTAATTTTCCTGATGGTGTTTTGTATTCAAAATTACCTTCAATAATATTTTCCTGAATTCTATTAAATACTTCCCAAAGCATATTTCCTTCATCTGCTTTACGTTGAACATTTAAAACGTCTTCAATTGCTTGATTATCGTAAGTATTTTTAGTACCTTCTACTCTAATATCTAGAAATGATTTAGCAAGATTAAACATTTGCTCTTCTTCTAATTCAACAGCTTTCATTTTATTCATTGAATCAACTGTTAAAGGTAATTTCTCAACGATATTCTTAATTAATACCTGTAAATCTTCAAACGTATAACCCATATGACGCATTTTAATATCATCAAATTGGGTATCTGAAATAACTAATCCATTTTCACAAACCATTCTAAACAATCCAGCTGTAAATTGGAAACAATTTTTCCCATCATGAGAATTAGTCATTACGATTTGTGGAAAAACTGTATCTCCATCTTCACCATTAATAACAACATCATTATTTCTAAAAACAACTAAATGCTTCTGAACACCTTGTGTTTTTTGAGTTCTAGCTTTTACTTGCTTAACATCAACAACACCCCAACCTAATAATTCCATATCATCAATAACTTTTTCAGTTGGAATATGTGTATACTTTTCAGTAACATCACTTGAAGGCTTCATTGTAAAAATACTTGGAGCAATTTGATTCATTTCTTCTTTGCTCATAAACTCTACTTTTTGTAAATCTAACATAACTTTTATTTATTTAATTAATTATTTATTTATACCTAAATATACGAAAGGCTGCTTGGGAAGCCAAGCTTCCCGTGCATTACTTTCAATTACTTTTAATTATTTTTTAACTAACAATCCTGGAGAAACTGTATATTCACCACCAATTCTACCATTATCAACATTAATAGCTCTAACTTTAATGTTTTTATTATTAATTTTAATAATTTCAAATTCTTGGCTTGGATCCATTTTCTTGTGGTTGATTGTAACTGTATCTCCTACTTGGAAATCATCCTTACTAACTTTAACAGCTTTAGGACCTTTAACAGCCACCATTTTCCCTCTTAAACCTTGAGAATCGAATCTAATTGTACCTAAACTGATACTTACACCGAATTGATCTTCTAATGATTGAACTGCTTTTTCGAACTCTGATCTGAATTTAATAACTTCTTGCTTTGTCATAATATAACCTTTATTTAATTAATTAGTGTTGCAACTTCATTATTACAACATGGTAAATATACGACCCCTATCTCGGGTAGCCAAGCTTCCGGCGCATTACTTTTAAGAAATTGTTAAAGTAACACCATCAGTAGCTCTTAACATTGAACTACTTACAGCAATATTGGTTGTTGGGTTAAATTGAAAAGAACCACCTCCATCAGGAACAACTACAGAGGCAATATAAGATGAAGTAACTAAAGTATCAACATCAATACTAGTAAAATTAGTATAAGCACCTAATGCATTAGTTGGCTGACCAGCATAAGAACCACTATAATTTCTAACTGTTTCTATAGTAAAATAAGCACTACCCGATATACTAGCTGGTTTAGTAAATGTAAATGTTTTATTACCCGCAAGCGCTTCAGTGGGTGTACCTGCTCCTCTTAATTGTTCTGCTGTATAAGCTGCCATGGTTTATATTTTATTATAAATATTAAAAGAAAAACTCCCAACCATGAAGTACTTTAGTTTGAAAACCTCTATTGGATTGTCGGTAACTTTTAGGTTTCATAAATCTAGATGTTTTAATATTTTTATCCCACCCATCTGGATTATCAGCATCTTCTAAGGTATAATGCATAAATTCTTTCTCAACCATAACATTGTCTAAATAGTGGTGGATATGTTTTTGAATAAAAATAGATTTACCCACAGTAATATGGAGAAATGGAGAAAACTCAAGTCTAACATCAGCAGCAAATTTTACTTTTTCAGTATTATCATAAAACCACTGAGCACTTTTTCTATTTAAAACATAAGCATGACCAGCATATTGACCACCATGATGTCTAGCTGCATTAAAGAAATGTTTACTTATTCTATCATTTTTATATATAGATTCTACATATTTACCATACCAACAAACACCCCATTCTAACATGTTTAGTTCGTTTCTTACTTCACTAAAATCATATTCATATACACGATTAGTAAATTCAACATCATCTTCTAAAAATAACGCTGTTTCCGCACCTGAATCTAAAAATTGTTTGTAAGCTTTGCGATGTGACATTGCACAACATAAAATAGCTAAAGTACATCTACCTGCTGGATCCCAAAATACCTCATTCATATTCTTAAAAAACTCTGGGTCGTTACGGTAGTCTTGATTATCATAACCTTCTACAAACTCAAAATCAAATCCCCATTGATCTGCTTGACTTTGAATATTATTTCTTCGTAACTTGTGTCTTTTAAGATTTATTACATAAACTTTGTCTACTCCTAAATCCATAACTTTTTATTTTACCATCTATCTCTTTCTTTCCAAGATGCATTAATTATATTAAACCATAATCCTTTATGTATAACATCATTTTCACTATCTACTTCAAATTTATTAATAGGTAAACCTAAATAATCACCTAAATCTTTAAAGTAATCTCCACCATTTTCTTCGTCCCAATATCCAAAAAGTTCATCTGTTGGGATAGATTTTAAATGGGGATTATCTATAGTAAAATTAGTTAGGTAATTATGGGCATGGTAATGTTTATTATATATATCCACATCATACATTTCATCTTCATAATCAAAGACATCATGCATTAAATTAAATCTCTTCCACCAATAATTATTATTATCATGTTGATCTAAAGCAGCACAATGTTTTTTCCAATTCCAATCTACATCTGAAGTTCTGATTATTAGTACTTTATCAAATTTAGGCATAAAATCAGCTAAAAATGCATCCTCGGTAATACCACCAGGTAATTTATGCCATGTAACATTATGAACACATATAACATTATCTTCTATTTCATCAGGATAGTTATATCCAAAATCATCTAATACCGGAGTACTTCCTTTAGGTATATCATAAGTAGTATATACAATACCTCCATCTTCACCTAAAGAAGGTATAGTTTGTTTTAGTGGAACTAAATGATCCATTGGATCTAGAATATGCTTATATCCAAAATCATCACATAATGCCCTAGCAAATTTATTAGCTCCATTATACGGTTGAGTTAAAATCAGTATCTTCATAAAAAATGTTTATTATAAATATTACCCTTTCACTTCAGCTAACCAACTACTATCCATAAAAGGTAAAACGTTATCAAAACTCTCATTAACTGCCTTTAAAACTCCAGGCCATTCATCTTGATAATCATGTCCTCCTATTAGTTTTTTAGTCTTAGGCAACCAATCTATTATATCTCTTTTAACACTATCATAAGAATGAGCAGCATCAATATAAATAAAATCAAAGTATCCATCTTCAAATTTATCTACCATATTATAACTGTAATCTTGATGGTGATGAATTATATCTTTAAACTGCCTAGTATTAGTCCAAAATTCTCTTTTAACATCAGACCAAGTTTCATTAAAAGTTGTTAAGGCAGGTTCATCTCCTTCCCAAGGGTCTATAGTATGTACTTCATCAAATAAACCTAAACAAGAAAAAATAAAGGCTCCTTCTCCTTTATATGTTCCTATCTCCAACATTTTAAAATTATTTCCATTACCTAAAAATGAATGTAATTCAAATCCTAACCCAACAAGCCCTAAAAAGTGATTATTACCATTATATCTCCATTTTTCGGGTATTCTAAATCTAAGTGATTCTTTTGATCTTTCCATATATCTTAATTTAAATCTAAGGAGCTAAACTCCTCTTCCTCTTAACAATAATGCATATGTCGATACGTATATATCGCTCACATTATAGTAATAAGATACGAAGAATTGTTTGGATAACCAAATAATTGTTATTATATTGGACCATATGAATGAGGTAATAGAACTAGTTGAGGATAACTTGGTCGAATATATGAGTGACCCAAGTGTAATAGTAGCATTCACACAAAAAACGTGTGGTGCATGTATTAAGATAAAACCTAAACTATATGAAATACCTAAAGAACACACAGTCGTAATAGTGGATTGTGACAAGTTCTTTCGTTCATCAAAACTAATGCCAGGTGGAATTAATTTTTACCCTACATTTGGTTTATTTAAAAACGGGTATTTTATAAAGGAACTAACACAAAAAGATATTATTAATCAAACATTAGACTAGTTATGGAATTATTTTTATTTATTTTATCATTTATATCTGGCGGAGTCATTCTCACCGTCGCATTTACTACCTACCTCACCACTACAACGAAAACAAAACAGGATAAATTGGCTTTCTTGCAAGATGAATTGATAAAGGTGCAAAAACAACAATTTAAGGATTTTGATACTCAACATTCAAAAGTTTTATCTGAATTAGTTGATATAAGATCGAGAATGGAAGGGGATCAATATAGAGATATAGCGAGGACAAATCAAAGGATTAGTAACGTGGATTCGAAGCTGGATATATTAATTAGTGATGTGGCGAAAATGAACCAAGAGAATAGGGAGATCATAGGAAATATAAATAATGAAATTCAGAATAGGATAGTTACGGTGGAGAAGCTAGTGGGTAACGAACTAAAACAAAACTACTAAATGGAAAAAGATAAGTATATAATAGAGTTTACGTGGGGTGAAAATATAGTACATGAATCTATGGAAATTGAAACGGACGATATAAATTGGAGTCTTGATCAAATAGGTAGACATAGGAATAATATCCATTTTACTAAAGTAGAACGAATATAATGAAACCTATATTATGTTTAGTTGCCGTTGGGGAAGAATATAATAAGTATATACCTTCATCGATCGAAAAACTTTCGAAAAAATACGATTTGTGTATTTTGACTGATCGACCCATTAGGCTATTTGGGGTTCTCGACCAAGAAATTTATAAAGATTCGATTTTTACATATTTTGCCAAATTAACTTTTTCTGTAAGAATGGCCCTTAAACATAAACGTGGGGTCTATTACTGTGATATAAATAAACTGCACGAGTTAGATAATCTTGATGTTACTGATAAATACCAATTTAAGTATATACGAGAATGGACAAATGGAGAAAAAAGTGCTGTATATTTTTCACAAATACAAGATGCTCCTTATTGGAGAAAATTGATTTGGTTTTGGTTAGCTGAAGATTATGACTATAGTTCAACTAAATTAATTGAAGAGCATGCTTTCTATATGCCTTATCACAAACAAAGTAAAAAACTTCTATATACAATAGAAAAAATAAAACCTATATTTGAATATATCTCTATAACAAATACAACTCCTTATAAAGGAATTGGTAATGGTGAAGGACTTGCCTTAAGTTATGCACTAGATGTGTGTAATATGATCAAATAAATATAAGTATATACAATCGATGGTGTAGGATCGTGTTCGAGCTTTAAATGGCTCCCAACCCTTTTCTCGCGTATACACGTATATATGGACAGTAACGCGTATGGGATATATTGGTATGTATGCGTACGGTATGCCGGCGGACGAGATATATAATATAATATTCAGTATGGACATAGGTATTCCCACCGTATGATTTATCACGGTGTAAGGTATAATTATTTATGTTGTAAGTATGTTGTAAGGTATAAGTAGTTCTGTACCCGGTGCTGAATTATCTATTATTATCGTAGCACCTCCCCTAGCATTGGTATGTATTCCTTTATTTCATATATGTAAATATACGACCCTTTATTACGGTAGCCAAATGTTACCGCATGTTTCGTTATGAAATGTCATGAAATTTATTTGGATTTGCAATATCCTCATTGTCACATGCGGAACGTTGTTGTATCCTCCTATGTTCACTGTGAAACGTTGTGAACACCTCAATGTTCGCAAGTATATACTCGTCGAGTCGAAAGTGGTTGGCTTGCGATGTCAAGGGGTTAACACCCACTTCAATTTATCTCATATAACACACGATCAACTTGTCATACATAAGCATATTTCTATATTTATCACTATTTATTTTTGGATATTGGGACAGACGTATATTTAAAGATCCATACGTGCACATTTTGTTTAATTGTTGTCCATTTACTTGCGTTTTAACACGTTTGTATCCGCATTTAATCGCGTTCTAGAACCAAGACAACGTCACTCATACCGAAATAATTCCAGCGCTACTACAACGAGTTAATTAAATTTAACCATTCGTTTACACGAACATCCCACGTTTGTGTTTTAGCCCATTCATATGCTTTGTCCGTTTGTTTAACCCACTTACGTGCAAATGTTCTATCCGTCTTATCACGTGTTATCATCTTCCCTATCGTCGCTGGATTATCATTTATTATCATTCCCCTATCTCCACTAAACAGGTTCTTTAGATTACCTGTTCCATTTGTCATGCATTTTACTTTAGCCATCATCATCTCTAATCCCGTAATGCAATACGTCTCTAAATAATCACTTTGATATATCCAATACTCGGCTCTCATTTGTTCCTCCTTCAATAACCTAGGCGACAACGCTCCTAACCATCTTACTCCATCTTGGTCAATCAAGCCTTTATCCCAATCGCTAGCATAAGGTGGACAAGCAATATGTAATGTTAATTCTGGGTTATCACGCTTTAATTCACTCCAATTATCCAAGATATGCCTCAATCCACGATCCGGGCTACTAGACCAAACTATCCTGCCTTTAATTCTATTTGCCTTTATATTATTCCAATCATCTAAATCAATTGCATTGTCAATAGACTGTATATACGTAGTAGATTTTGGTGTTATGTAGTCGAGAGCTTTGAGTTTGGCCTTCATTATATTTGCATGTAACTCACTTACACACACTAGTTTATCTATCCTATCAAACGCATATCTTATATCTCGAGTGTTCATTGGATTTCCTCTATACCAATTATACCAACCATCTTCATTGTGCAACCAAAATATTACTTTATCATATGTTATTTTCTTGCGTTTTAATTCTTTATAGTAATTAATATATTGTCCCGCTATAACAACATCATAATGATTGTAGCCTCTTAATACACCTTCGTTTTCATAACTCATAGGTGATTGATGCTTTTTTAATTGCTCAAGTGGAATATAGTGTACTCCATCATTTATACCTTCTTCAACCTCACCACTAACAACTACATTATGTCCTTGTTTATATAGTGCTTCGGCTAATTTAATATAACAATATTCTGTTCCACCAATGCCTTTGTCCAACCAAACTTGCTTGCTTAATTTTGGATTATGATAACCTGTATAAATTAGTATCTTCATTTATTCAATTGTGAATTCACCTTTATTTACTGCTATAGGTGTTTGTTGCCATAAATTAACTGCTAAAGCATATCTAACACCATTTGTTACCTCTGTTACTCTATGTAATAGATCCCCTGCTTCAAACACAATTAACCTATTAAATTGAGCTGCAATACGTTCTGGTTCTTTATCTCTACCATTAGTATACACCTCTAAGAAACCACCATCAAATGAATGGTCTTTAGGGTAATATATTGTTCCCATTATTGGTTTTCTAATTTCACCTCCATTTACTCCACCTGTTGCTTCCCAATGTGCTTCGTCTTTATCAAAATGCTGAATCAAACTAGTGTTAGGATGACCATCACCATAAACACCTGTCCAATATTCTATTCCAACTAAATTTTGAATTGATTCATATCTAGGAAAATCATGTGGTGAATTATATCTCCACATTACTTCTATTATTTGTTTTTTAAGTGTGTCTGCAGGGCTATTCCACCAACCATCCCACCACATATAGTTTCCGTTTGGTCCAAAGAAATCTTTGTCTGCTTCTACTGCGTTAATTAACTCTTGGTCTTTAATAAAATCGTCTATTACTATCATATTTGTTTATTTATGGCTTCCGCCTTTAATGAAACTCACTACTACATATCTAGTACCTTTTGTTACTGGTCTAGCTCCGTGTTTGTGAGTTATGTTTCCTGGATGCAAAGTACACATACCTATTTCTTTTGGGTTAGCTAAATATTTGTATTTAGGAAAGTAGGTACCTCCACCTTCAAATTCACCTGGATTTAAATTTACTAATGTTGTTATATTACTATAATCATGATGAACACTTAAATGTGCTTGTGCATCATGAGGGTATTTAATTATAAATGATTCATCTCTTAAATGATCCCAATCTTTACCATCTAATTGATATCTATCTATAGCATAAGGTCTAACATAATCATTAATTACCTTATTATATATTTTCTCCATTTTAAGCACTTCAAGTAAATTATCTGTTGTAGGATAAAATTCATGTCTATCAGTTGTCCAATCAAATTTTTCACTTAATGCAATCAATTGCTTACAAAATAATTCTGTAAATAAAGGGAATAAATAAACATTAGGTGCTGGTTCATCTGAAATTAAATCATACTCACCATTTATTAATAATGGGTTAACATATTTTTTAGACCATGCTTGCCAATCCTGTACATCATATAATTCCTCTCCATTAATAGTAGGTTTGTTATTACCCATTTCTTTCATTCGAGTTTCAGGCATTACTGATTTAAATGATTTAATATCAGTTACTTTTTTCCTTGATTCATCCATTATTTCAGGTGTTAACCATTCTGGTTGTTTATTACCTACTTTTGGTTTTAATTGAACTTCAGATAATGTTAATGATTCGTCTGTTGTAGGTGCTTGATTAATATAATTATGTTTAAAAGCATATTGTTTAAATCCACTACCTCTAAATACAGACACAGCATCTTCTCTATCACTAGTACCATTTAATGCTGAGTAAAATTCATCTGATGCTATCATATTATTTAGTATAGGTGATTTAATTACCTCTTCCATACCTTTCCTTGATAAAATATAAGCATGAGTATTATATGAATAATGAGCATTTAATAAATGATCAGTACCACTAACCTCAGTTTCTAATTCAGGACATTGAGCATTTCTAGCTAAATAAATCATACTCCAATCAACAGGTAACTCAGCAAACATTTCATCTGTTGGGAATGATTTAGTACCCTCAAAATCTTCCTCTAATATCATTACATTATTTAACCCTTGATTATAGGCATCTACAACACATTCATAATGAGATAACATACAACCAATTTCACCTGGTGTTATTTCCCTATTATAAAAAGCCATATTTGATTCTATTTTCCACCAATTAGCAGGTTTAAAATCAAACATTGATTCTGCTTTACCTTTAACAATATCCCACCCATTAGCAGCATTAAGTATAAAGCAATCCGTTGGTCTAATGTTTAAGTCTCTTAACTTTTGCCAAATTAATTCTTCATCTGTGTTAAGATTAATTACATAAATTTTATCAATTTTCATATTTGTTATTTTAAGTCGTCTATTGTTATATCAAAATCACCTAAATCACTATTATCATAATACTTATTCCATAGTTTCTGATCGTCAACTAGGCATGTTTTACATATTCGTTTTCTACTAACTGTTACTAATAATTCATCATATATTAATAATTCAGCTTCAAATTTTTCTGGTATTTGAATTGAGTCCCAACTTGCATTCTCACCCCATATTTTGTTTTTATTAATGTTATGTTCATTACAAAAATTTTCAATACGTTTTTCAAACCATTCTAATATTGGAGTGTCAGCAGCAAATACCTCAGGTAAAGTAGTTGGTTTATGACACCATGCACAAGTTTTCTTAGCCATTATCCTACTAAATTTTCATTACGTCCTGAAAAGTACCAATAATTATTTTTAAATTCATGGTCTTCTCTTAATACCTCTATAAATTGATCACTTGCTCTTAAATTACCACTTACACTAATTCTATTCTGTCCTGAAGCATTTCTAGGTACAAAATGTAATATGTTAGAAGAAAACATATATAAACATCCTGACTTAATAGGCACTTCATGACAAACTCTACCTCCATTTATTGTAGCTATAAAATTAATATCACCAGCATTTTTAGGTTGGTGTGGATAGTAAACCCAAGATAATTGATACCCTTGAGAATAATCTCCACCTCCACCACCTGCATGATCATGAACCATTGTATAACCTAAGGGTGCAGTAAAATGACCCCATATTTCCTCTAATGTAAATGTATTTTCACCAAAATTATTATCAGTTATTTTTTTAATTTCAGTAATAAATTTTTGTTTAGTTGATAATGGTATAGGGCAATCTTCATAAAATGTATGTTGTATATCTACATCTTCAAGTCCACGAAGCGGTCTAGATTTAATATCTAATTCCTCATCTGACATTCTTTTACCCTCATTTAAATAGATATCTGTTATTTGATCTACTAATGCTTTGTTATCAATGTTATCCAGTTTGAACTCTGCGTAAAATACTCCGTTAATTAGTTGTAAACTCATTGTTCTATTATTGCGTCTTCTATTGTTCTACAGATTAATATTCTGTTATTTTGTTTTACTACTCGATCCCCACCTAAATACTCAACCCATAATCCTATTAACTTTTGATTCATTTGGTTACTACCATCTGTTACAAAATATTGAGGGTTAAAATCTCTAATTACTTGTAATAGTACATTATCAATTTTAACTAAGTTATAGTAATTCATTATCTTCAACAATTAACACACCTGTATTATGTGCTGGAATATAATAAGAAAATTTATGGATATCAAGTACTTCAGCAATTATTTTATTTTGAAGTTCAGGTGATTTTCCTGTTATAATCTCTATTGAACCATATTTACATAACTGGTTTAATATTAAATTGTGTTCTACTTTCAATATGGCTTTTTTATGTGTTAAGCCATGTAAATCAATTTTAAGCATCTTGTAACTTTTGTTGTAACTTTTGTAATTTTAATTTATCCTTAACTGATAAAGGATGTTGTAATTTTAATCTAATAATTTCTTTTTTAATTTCTTGAGTAGTCATCTTCTATTCTAATTATATCGTCCTCACCAAAGTAAGAACCGGTTTGTACTTCAATAAATACTACTGGGGTGTCAGTTTCATTCCAAGCTCTATGTCTATCACCTTGAGGAATTCTAACTGATTGCCCTTTGCCTCTAAATATTTTATTATCTTCTAAAATAATAGTAAGCATACCACTTACAACTGTCCATACTTCACTACGTTTCATATGGTATTGATATGATAATCTTTCACCTGGGTTAACAGTAATTCGTTTTACTTTTACATCATGTGTACTAAGTAATACTTCATATTTACCCCAAGGTCGTTCATCTACTTCATCTAGACTGTTAGCTATTAACGCTTTATATTTAGTAGTTGACCAACCATGACTTCGATTTAAATAATGAATTGGTATTTTTAAATCATCACCTGTGAATGGTTTATCAATATAATCATCACCTAAAAATCTAATATCAAATTCACCCATTTTAAGTAAATCATATAATGATTCTTCATATGTGTATCTAATTACATCATCAACGTATCTAATACTTAATAATAATTCTTTACGTTCATCTGTTGATAGTATAGGTTTTAACTTATGAGGTCGTTCAATTGAAGGATCAGTATGAAGCAATACAACAAGGCAATCACATTTACCTTTTGCTTCTTTTAGCATTTCAACATAACCTGGGTGGTATGTATCAAAATTGCCTGCTATAACTCCTTTTATCATAAACAATTGTTTTTATACATAAATATATCATCAATTATGTAGTCTATCTTTTTCATTGCCTGCGGTAAGTTAACGTCACTTACGTCTTTTCTTACATCTTTTAATCGCTCAATAATTTCTTCTCCGCTCATAAGTTACTAAAAAAGTGTATTGTCCAAGCTATTAAACCATTTAATTGTAATATAACTAGGTTCCATTGTCTACGAGTTGTTACTTGAACTAATACACAACAGAATCCCATTATAAATAGTACTGGTTCAACTGTCCATTGACCAGCCATTAAAAAACCAGCACCCATATAACCTAACCTAGTAGCTAATCTTTCTATTGGGTTTAATCTTTTATCTCTAACCATAGCCCTTAATAGTGGTCTATACTTAGCTTTTACTGTTCTGAGGAATGGTTTCTCTTTCATTATACTGTTTTTACTTTCCAAAATACCTGTATGCAAATTAGTGCTAATGCTAATATTAGACTAGTTAGTGTTTTTGTATTAATACCTTCACTAAAATAATGATTAACCATTACAGCATAAATTACCATACCAACACCAAAACCAATAAAACGAGCAGGCCATAATAAACCACCCATTCCATTTACAGCATATTTAGTTCCCCAAATGTAAAAGAATGATAATATAATACCAAAAGCTGCTACTATTATTTCGTTTTTTCTAAACCAATCCGTTTTAAGAAACTGACCATTTAATTGATAGAATGTTATAACGTGAGCAATCAAGAACATAAAAACACCTATAAGTAGATCTTTAATTACTATCATGAGTTATTATATATTTCTTTATCGTGTTCTCCATAACCATAATCATACATCACAGTTAAAAATAGAAATCTACATACTATACTGTTCCATGGGGTGTTTTCTTCCCAATCAAAAAAATCGATGCTAAATCCTAAACAAATACCTTCGTGAGGCCATTTAAAATTTAATTTTACTCCAAACCATTTACTTTCACTCATAATTATAACATTAATTTATTATTTTCTAAATACATCCAAAATCTCTCTAACCATAGCTCAACCCTAACATCTTCAATTAAATCTTTAGCTCCATATCCGTTTTCACGTTTAGCAGCTACATATCCAATTCCCATGTCACAGTAATCTCTCGCTTTATCTGGCTGATTGATGCTCATCATTTCCTTTGCTTTTGCCAAGCAATGATGCAAAACCTGTTTTTTTACCTTCATTTATTTAATTATTACAAATAGCAGCAATTACTATTGTTAGTATTAATCCAATTACACTTATAAAAGCAGCTATAGAATTGTTTTTATATTGTCTTTTAGATCTCCCTTGTCTCTTTTCTAAATCTTCCAAATCCATATTAAGAATAATTACCAGCGTTATACAAATCTCTATCAATCAGATTTTGCTGTGCTTCATTCCAATATTGTTGTGCTTGTTGAAATTTTTCACTGTCAATATCTCTTGTTTGATTTTGAATACCATCCATTAGACCATTAAAATTAAGGATCTGTTCTAGCATAGTATCAGGATCTGTGTTTGTGTTATTCTTCAGCCAAGTTTCTAAGTATCTGAAATCTTGTTTGATTTTGCTTTGATTAGCAAATCTAAGGAAGTCATGAGCAAATTCATTGTATGTGCCCTTTCTGTTTTGGTACTCAATGTACCTGTTCGCTTGCTTGATAATTATATCAATTTCTTCGTGAATTAAAACCATAGTTTTTTATTTACTTTATTTGTTTATATACCGTAATATACGAAGAAAAAACGCGGTAACCAAATGATTCCGCGTTTTTCTTCAAATGTGTGCCTGGTTATTATTTGAATCTGTTGAAATGTTCTTTCAGGTCTTCGTCAATGTAATCGTAATTTACTGATCTAAAGTTTTCAAATTCATCTTCGATTTCACTATTGTCCATCCCTTTAATATCATCAAAATGTGTTTTAACAAAATCAACAACAATATCCATTGGAATATCTTTTAATATTCTGTCTTTAATCATTTTAGCTGCTGCATCCATCAATTTCTTTTTATCATCTTCTTTGATTTCTTCAGCATAATCTTTTACATCACCATTTTCCTCCATTGGGATACTATTTAATCTATCACCCATAGCTTGGTAACCATCTATTTCTTTATGCATTTCATTATTCAAATGGTTGATTACATCTTCAGCATAAAATGGATCTTCTTCAATTAAGTCTTGCCATAAATCCATAAATGTATCTAAAAATTTTCTTTTTAATGGTATACTAAGCATACCTTCAATACGTTCAGCTACGTCTCTATCGACTCTTGCTTCTTTCATATCACGTGCTGCTTTTTTATACTTAGATGCATCACTACCATCAGTGTCAGGTTTTTCATTACCTTTTCTGTCTATATTATATACTTCTTCTAGACTAGGTACTTTGTTTTCTTTATACATTGGTTTTGTTGTTTGTGTTATTTGGTCCATTTCGTCTCCACTTTCTTTACTTTGAGCGGCAACTGAGCTATCATATCCTTTACCTTTAGCATCTGGACTAGCAACTTTATCAATATTATCTACATTGTCTTCATTATCACCATCTTTACTAAGTAGGTCTTCTTTCATACCTTTTTCTTTAGCTAGTAATGCTTGAATAGCTTTAATTTTATCCCTTTCAGGATGTTTTTCTAAACGATCCTTTTCTTGGGCATTAGCGAATTCTTCATCACTCATACCTTCTAATAAATCTTGTAAATTATATTTGCTCATATTATTTTTTCTTACGACCTTGTCTTTTTTTACCTTTAACAGCTGAACCAACATCTCCCATTTGGTTACCTAATTCTTTAGCTGCTTCAACAACGTCTTTTAATTCGTTTTTAACGTTTTTAGCTCTACGCTTTACTTCTTTAGCTGCGTCTTTAACATCTTCTACTGCATCTTCAACTTCATCGGGAATGAAATCTCCATCCCTATCGTTGATTTTACCTTTTTTGTAAAACCCGAAGTAATAAACTGCTGCTCCGATTACTAAAACTACTACTACTAAACCTATAATTTTTAACATATCTACTTTATTTGGTTAATATTTTATTATAAATATATAAAGCCTAAGCTAAATTATATTTTTGCTTATACTTATTAATAAATGATTTTCCAACACCTACTTCTAACCACTCAGCAATAGCAGGTATACCTGGTATCTTTTTAGATCCTAAAACATAATCAATATTTTTATTAATTACTTTCATTTTTGTTTTAGCATTTGAACGGTTTGATGTTTTAAATACTACAACCACAGGATTATTACCATACATTCGTTGATCGATTTTTGGTTTTGCACTACGACCTGGTTCAAATTTATTTACTACTTTATAACAGCCATTAGGTGATTTTGATCTATCAAAATACCATGTTTGATCTTCTGTTTCTAATTCCCACTTATCTAATGCTACAGCAGGTTGTTCGCTTGGTCTACCTCGTCTTTCTACCATTGTATTTACCTCTTTTAGTTTTATATTCATTAATTGGCATGCTTGTTGTGGAATGTGTTCCACTATTAGCCTGTTTTTCTGCCATTATTTGTCTAAAAATGGGACTTTCCCATTCACAACCTTTATATTTACGTTTCATATTACCAGGGTCTACATTTATTTAAAGGCACTTGACATAATGTACCTTTATTTTTAATTAATGGATTTCCATTTTTAGTAAATCCAAATACTACTTTAACAGTATCTTCATATACTTTAATTCTACTACCTACCTTTATTTCAGACATATTTCTATTGTTTTATTTAAGTTAATAACATCTCTAATGTTAGCACACTTTTCATATTCTTCTTCTGCTATAAAATATTCAAGTAAATCTTCAGCCAATTCCATTTCTGATTGTTCTGGATCTGGAATGAATATCATATCTTCTACTTCATTACTATCATTAGGTTCAAATTTAATATCATTACCCATTAACATATTATAACCTACATTCATTGCTTTATCTACTAATTCGTATCCTTCCATATTAAAACGGTAATGGTTCGTTAGACTTATCTTTAGGTGTAAACGTTGGATCTTCTAATTTACGGTAATCAAAACTACCAAATGGTTGTTCTCCAATTTCAGTTACTCTAACATGATCTGAATGGCGTCTATTTTCAATTGATAATTTTAAATCATTAGCTCGTTTCTTAGCCATATAATCATTATCAGCATAAACATACATTTCAATTGTTGCTACATATCTATTTTCCTTCTTGCTCATTTCTTAATTTTTTAATGTGTTTACAATTATTATTACTCATCCAAACCCCAGGACAACTACAAGTATAATTACCAGTATCAGGATAAAATCGTGTTTTATACATTTTATCACCTTTTGAACTTGGTGTTTCTACCACTACAGTTTCTGCTTTTTTCTTTATTTTAGGTTTGATCCAATTAATATCTTCTAACCTAGTTTCAGGCAATACCTCCTGCCAAGATGGAACGATATATGTTTTACCATCTAATCTTACAATTCCAGGTGCAACATGCCCTTCATAATCATATTTGAATAATCTATATGATATAAAGGGACCAAATCCACTTGGATTAATACTTAAATTGGATTTTTCCTTCCAAAATCTACGGGTTCTAATATTCCCGTATTTATTTAAATTTGAAAATTCTACTATGGGCATAACCTTTATTTTTAATTACCCGTGAATATACGACCCCTCTACCGGGTATCCAAATCTTTACGCGGGTGTTTTTGTTTCCTTGTGTAAGTTTTTTTACTCTTATACACATTAGGTTTCATCGCATCCCAGATCTCCTGTTGAGTCAAGACTACCTGTTTCAATATTGGTTTTTTCTTTTCCATTCCATTCATCGTTAAAATACATCCAATGCCATTCTGGTTTGATCATGCTTCAAATCTTTCTTTTTTAACTTCTTTACTTTCTTGTAAGTCAAGTGATAATGCTAAACAAAATTCTTTTAATTTTCCCGCCTCATGTACATACATAAAATCTTCATCAGTCATGTTATTAAATAGTTGTACTGAACTTATTGTCATATTATTGAAATTTTTCATTATAAAATCCGCTTTTAAATTTACCTATTGGGTGTGATGAATAAACACAAGCATACAACGCTCTAATTTTATTAGAGATATTAGGTGTTGATGTATGAGGTGTATTACCATCAATTATAACTATATCACCAGCATTGGCTAATATAATATCTTTACCACCAGTATCCAAATTTGTTACACATAAAGGACCAACATCAAGGTCAGTCATATTAGTAAGTATCTGACAACAATTTATAGTTTTAAATTTACCCTGTTTAGCACCTTCAGGATCAACAACATGATCATTATCACAGTGTTCATGAAAGTAAAAATTATCATTAGGTAATTTAACTACTACTTGATCATTGTATAAATAAGGTTCTTCAATCTGTAAAAATGTTTTGGCAATTTCTTTCATATTGGGGTGAGTATATAACCCCCATAAGCGAGTATCTAATATAGATGCCATTTCTAAACCTGCCCAAAACACTCCACCACCTTCAGTTCTGTCCTGACCTTCTTGGTCCTTATATTTTTTCCTTAGTTGTATTGCTAGATGACGGGTTTCAGCTACAATGTTAGGTTCAATAACATTTTTTAAATGAATGTAACCTTGTTTATTAAAACTATCTACCTTGTCCTCTATAAGCTTTTTTATATCCATTTTGTCCTCTTGAAGCATTCTTTGAATGCACACCTGGTCTTTTGGTTTTCTTAGGTTTGGTATAAACGCTTAATTGTAATTTTCTTGCCATTGTATTGTTTAGGCATAAATATTACACTAAACATTTAAATTATATCCCCCAAACATCTCCATATATGAAGTCATTTTAGTACCAAAACCATCTTTAAATTCATAACCGTTTCTAAAAAATTTACGAACATTACCTTGACCTGCTAAATGAGCAGCTGCTAATATTCCCGATTCTGTAATTAATACTCCATGTACTACTTTGCCATCATATTTTTTAATGAAACGTTTTAATTTCTTTTTATTATGTCTTAATAACTCTTGCATTGCTTGTTCTTGCAATTCAGGGCTATTTAAAAATTCTTCTTGAGTTACTTTAAATCCTAAACCTTTAAGTGTTGATTTACCAAATTGGTATTTACCCATATAACCAAAACTATTTACAATATCATATCTATTACCTGATTCTCTAAAACCAATAGCATCTAAAAATGCTTGATGTGAGGTTACTATTAATTCCATTTCATTTACCGTTACCGGTTCAATTGGTATAGTAACTATACCTTTAGATGGTAATTCAATAATTGGGTTTACTACAGCTCTATATACTGATGTAAATGCCATTAATGAAAATAATGCTAATGCAAATAATAAAAATATTGTAATACTATTTAATTTCTTTTTCATATTAAAAGTTTTTAAGAAAATCACCCTTCATAGTCTTAGACTTTAATTGTTGAGCTTTTTTATCATTTTCAAGCATCTTATCTGCTAATTTTTCTACGTGTTTACTTTTTTGTTTTTCATAATCACGAGTAATTTTATGATGCTTTTTATTTATTGATCTGGCTTTTTTCATATTCTACTTACATATTGATTTGGGTCATCTGATTCTTCATCATCTAGTCCTAATTCTTTTAATCGTTGTAAATGATAATCATCTACTTCCCATTCGACCTTTTCAGATGTACCATAATGTTCTTGTTTACTTTCAATTTGTTTAATGTCTTTGGTATTGAAAATGTCCCCAACTGTTAAAAAATAATGGTTATAACACAGTAATTCAATGTTATCTAAACTATAATTATTGGAATTATTATCTTTGAAGTGTAACAGTAATGGTACTTTATAATCAAGCACCCTTCGTTCTTTAAATTGACATACAGAACATTCCTCTAATAAATATCCTTGTTCTATAAGAGCATACTTAAGTTTAGCAGGAGAAAATGAATTTGAATCAATTCTACCTTCAATTATCTCAAGCATATGAGGCATTTTTTTAGGCCCTTTTAAATATTTAGGTATACCCTTACCAGCTTGATTCTTATGTTGCTCAAATAAGTTATACATTTTAGCGTATTTCTTATAGTGCTGATATGAAACATGCAAGTATCTAGCTGCAGCCATATTAGATAATGTTTTACCTTGAGCTGCAACTATTTGCTCTTTACTTAAGAATTTCTTCTTATTTGCCATCTACATCTTTTATTGTAACTGGACCGTATAAGTTTTTATCATCATCCATATCTTGCATTTCGGCCTTACCACTTTTATCTAGGTTTTTTAACGCCTTTTCATTATGATTATAAGCACGATACTGATCATCATTCATAATTACAGTTTCAATCCATGTATGGTCACCTTCTCCCATCATAACAGGTACTCCGTGCTTCATCCCTTCACCTTTGCCATTTTCAGAGCATGTAACACAAAAATTATAACCATATTTAGTCAATCTCAATTCGGGCATATCTTCACCGCAACACTTACATTTAATCATTTTTAATTTCATAGTTGATCTTTTAATAGTCTGTAACATAAATATATTAATTTAATTTAATTTTAAGAAAGCCATAAAGAATTTTTATATGTATCCTTTAGCTTTTTTTCTTCATAATATAAATCTACCTTCCATCTATACCCATCTATCATTCTATCCTCAGGTAATTCTTTAAATCTAACTTCAACAGTATCACCAACTTCTAGTTTTTCATCTAAAACTTTCATTGTTTTATAACTACCATTTCCTGGTTTTAAATATTTACCTGAATTTCTATAAGATGCAAATCTAGATTTATTAGTTGAACTATTACCTTCACCATATATTCCAACTTTAATTATTCTACCTTTATAAACTAGAATATATAATCCTCTTTTAATAACTTTATCTTTAGGGATAAGTGGAACGTCAATATACCCCTCACTTATTTTTTTAATTATCATACTTCTCTTTTTTCTCCGTGAACGATTTTTACTGTTGGGAATCTTAAACTAATTCCACCTTTATCATTTTTAGTTTCTTCAAAATATTGAACAGTAATTATTTTACCTACAATTGAACCATCCATATACTTTAAACGTTGATCTTGACTCCAACCACTACCAACTTTTACTTTAAATCCTTTATGTTCAATCCATACTTGAGATAACATTTTAATTGTTTCTGATTTACCATCTCTAACTACTTCATGATCATCAACATCAAAATCAATTACTTTATATTCAGCATCGTAGAATTTTTT
>Ga0181416_1000008_pt1 | contig 51726 bp, 50 predicted proteins | sample 39SPOviralmetaG_FD_130141 | JGI IMG/M metagenome (GOLD analysis project Ga0181416, IMG submission 130141) | Marine viral communities from the oligotrophic San Pedro Time Series (SPOT) site, San Pedro Channel, CA, USA - 39 SPOT_SRF_2013-01-16 | ecosystem: Environmental > Aquatic > Marine > Strait... | reverse complement strand
ACTCTCACTAATAGTTAATGCAGCCTGATGCCCGGTCACGTCTGCTTCCGTAACAGTATAGTCTGTTAGATAAGCTCCAAGGTCTGATATCTGACTCTCACTAATAGTTAATGCAGCCTGATGGGCGGTTACATCTGATTCGGTAACCACATATCCAGTTAACACCGGATTCCCGACAACATTAACCTCATCAAAGTTTCCTGTTTTAAAACCAGCATAACCCCAATGTAATCCAGGCTTACCTATTCCTCCTTCTCCGTCTCCCCTTGGCACTAAATTTCTTGTTGTCATATTTATTTTCTAATATATTTCATTGATTATAATTACACACTTAAATCAAATTATACTGGATTATTCCTAGGAGAAATATCTCCATCGACATCCTCAAAGTATTGTATACCAACCTCTTCTGTTTCGTAATCTGATTCTCTTGGCGAATAATCCGTAGAATTAACGGCTTCCCACAGCTCTATTGCTGGACCCTGGGAATCTAATGAGGCAGATCGTAATACCAGGTCGCCTTGCTGATCTTTATCGAACCACTGAACAGAGAGACTATTTTCAGCTGTACTATGAGTTAAATCGTACAGAGCTGCCTTCCAGCCAGATTCGTCCTTAATCAGTAAGCTTTTCGTCTCTGTATCAAAAAAAATATCTCCAACACTTGCATCGGTTGGCATATTAGAGGATTGGCATGTCTTTATTGTCCTGTAACTCATTAAATTATAATACACTTAAACCATATCAGTCATTATTAACAATATACCAAACCTCATCATAATATATATATAAATTACCCGTATCAGTTCCATATGCTACTGTGGCCTCTCCTGAGGGGTTACTTGGTTCCGTTGCTAATATTTCCGCTTCAGTTGCTTGAAAGTTAATATTAAAAGGACCATTAGTGTTTTCATAAATATACCATACACCCTCATAATAAATATAAATATTCGACGTATCCAATCCATATGCTATCACAACCTCACCCGAAGGATTATTTGGCTCTGTTGATAATATATCTTGCTCTGTTGCGACGAAAGATATATTAAATGCGCAAGTCATCCATGGGGCTCCAATTCTTGATTGATTTGGATTAGCGTCTATATCCCAATACCCAAATCCATTACTCCATGGAGCATGAACATTAAGCCACATGTTTCTATGCCCCCAAATAGAAGCTCTACCACATGGAGCGAAACCATCCAAGTCGGGTAAATATTTATATACCACAAAGCATGCTAAACCTGTTAAGTTTCGCTGAACAGTGCCTCCAGCCAAGAACGGAGAATCTCCTTGATTGGTTCGCATGTAATCATTTTCTGAATTCTCGAGTCCGTCAAACTTGACCGCCGGCAAACCATGAAGCTGCGAGTAAGCGGGATTATCTACTCCAGCTGGCACATAAAAGTTCGCACTAGATGGCGTTTTATCAGTCCATTCAACTACCTCTCCATTAGACTCAACTATTGAGGTCTCATTGTACCACCCAACCAATGATTGTCCCACATCTGATGGACCCCACCCTAAAACATTGGATTCCTTATAGGGATGAGATTCTGGAAGGAATTGCTGCATTGACCACTTGTGAGCCAGATGTCCCTCTATCTTCTGCCTGGTTTCTTCATCTATATTTTCATCAATTACAATTACCTCACCAATTACAGCTGATTGATTAAATGCAACTTTTGCTAACTGCATATAAGCATCAGTTTCAATAGTTATATTTTTATTTCTATCGGTTTCCTCAACTAAAAGATTGCCGTTTTGCCACATTTGCTGTGTTGTAGTTGATTGGTCGTAAGTCCATCCACCTATAAAATTAACCAAGTTATTACTAACCTCTGCATATATTGCCGTCACAATTACATCGCTGTCGGGCATAATAATTCTATTATCAATAATCTCGACTGGATTACCCTGCGAGTCAACTGCACTAATGGATTCCAGGAAAAAATTATTTTGCGGGTATACTAACAGTATCACTTCTTGTCCCTCCCTGTATAAAGGCTCTGGATATGATGCCTCAGACCCACCAGGAGTGTCTACAAAAGTAATACTATATTCATAACCCTTATTTCTATTGCTTCCCTCGATCTTATTATACTCAACATCATATGCATACGATGATCTTGGCGATAGCCCAACAACCCTACTGATTTGTTGCTGCTTTTTTATTGCTGGCAAATATGCGAGTTCTGTCGATAGGCTCCTATGTTCGCTAGAGTACCTACTTTTTGCGCCCAGCCCTACATGCCAATTTATAACAGTATCTAATGAGGTTACAGAGAAATCCTTATAAGCAAATAATCCTAAATTTTTAACATCATCTGATGCTCCAAAATAATAAAAACAATATAATATATTATCTTTTAATATTTTAGGATCTCTTATTGTTAGTTCTACTGATTCATCCTCTATCGCATCTCCCCATAAATTTCTTTTTAATTTACCGTGCCAATTTTTATTTATATATTCTTCTAGGTGCTGATAGAATACTTCGTCTCTATTTGATCCATCTCTGAATATTGAGTCAGCATTCGCAGATCCATTAACATCAAATATAGAGTTCCACTCAGTCAGTGTGGTGTGCTTATCCGTTAGCCTCCCGTAAACTAGCTCCGGTTTTTTACCTAGCCTTATACTTCCCGCTCCCAGTAAATCTTCTTCGAGAGAGTTTCTCTTCAAACTAAACTTAAATAAAGACCCCTCAAGCTTTGGAGAGAATATCTCGAGTGCCATTAATTCTTCTGCTGACGCAAGCAGAGAATTCGCATAAGAATCTGACAGTAAAAATTTATCCTTTAAATATCTTACTGCATAAGACTTTCTTCCAATTGATCCTTGTTGATTTGTTTTAATTTCTAAGTGGGGAGAGCTCTTATTGGAATCTTCTATGCTTGTTAATTCTACAGGAAACCAATCTCCTTCTGTCGGCCAAGATATATTATAATAGTCATCAAGTATCAAGAACTCTCCTTTATGATATTCATCTTCGCTTAGAAGTGTAACGTCTTGAGTGATTGGCAACTTATTTGTTACAGTATCTTCCTCAGATAACATTGATACATGTTGACCAGGCACCCATGCAAGCCCATCAGGGTACCCAATCATATCCGGCTCTGTTGCACTTAATTGCTTCACTTCATTTGTAAAAGCTCTGTGTCTACTTAACTCAAAAACATAATCAGACTTTGTTGTATACTGAAGTATACCAGTACCACCAATATTAAATAAATTAATTTCAGAGCTAGTAGCAGCATCCATAGCCACACTAAAAGATAAATAATCGTTTTGATTATTACTTAAAGAGATATCTATATTTTTGAAATTCATTTATTCTTCCTCGCAAAAATCTACAGCATCATAGTCTCCCTCGTCTGCAACAAATAAAGATATAATTGTTTCTTGCCTGCTATTTATGAATACAGTTTGGCTTCTTGCATCTTGACCGCCAACGATATCATAAAATAATCCAGTGAAATCAAGCCCATCAATATTCATGATTGAATTTTTCTGGCTATCATAATTTACCGTCATGGAATAACTTTTATTATCATAAGTATATACAACTTCTTCGTCTGACAGAGATCCATTTATTAATTCGTTTACATTATTTTTACCCTGTATCATCCTCCGCATGCCGCCAAGAGCTCCAGACATTCCTATATGTTTATATAATTCAGCAATATCTTTACCTCCGTTAGTTATTTCTTCAGAATATGACAATATAGATTCATCTAATTTTTGCATGAAATCTAAGTCGTCTACCCATCCGTCTGTAGTAAATTCTAGTGATGGTGTTTTATTTATGCAAACATCGTTTTCAATGTCTGGATCAAACTCGCTTAAGTCTGCAGGTATAAAATTATCTTGATTTTCCATCCACTCTCGCTCCCCAGGATCTTCGCAAAGAAAGCTCCCTGTTAGTGTGAAGTATGCATCGCAGTCATTTTCGTCCGTAGAGCAATTTGATATAGGGAATCCTGGATATATATCCACCCTTGCCCCAAAAACATCAATAGGCAACTCTTGATCATGGACATCCTGAATTATTCCAGCGTTTCCAGTTTCTAGCTCGCTAATTAATGGGTGAAAAAATGTAGGAATCTTAAAAGAGTCGGTCGGGTTTAATGTGATTGGTAACTGTTCTGTGTTATCTACCGTATACATAGAGCCTTGATTTCTGTATTTAGGATATTCAAACAAAGAGAACCTAACAGGGTCACTATTCACAAATCCGGTTATCTCTATTGGAAGAGTACAAGTATTTGTTATCTTCACAAATCTTCCCGAGTCAACGATTGTTCTTTTAAAATTACAGTCAAATTTAGTGGTTGAATCAGAGCAACTATTGTCAGTATAAATTTTTAATTCCTTTTCTGTAAAAACATATGACGCATCGCTTTCCCTAACAATTGGTCCGCATGCAGAAAAATTACTAACACCCTCCTCAGACAGGCAAATTCCAGAATTTTGTGTTATAAAAGGCATTTTAGTTACTGCGGCTCCTCTATCACCTCTATAGGCTCAGGTTCGGTTACATCATTCAATTTTATAGGAAATTGTATCTCTGCATAGCAATCAGATTTTTTAATACTTCCATCGTCTGTATTGAATACTAATTGTATATTTTCATTTATATTAGCAAGCCTGTTGATTCTTATGCCGAAAAATAAATCCAAAGATTCCCCAGGTTTTAATTTTGGCAAGTGAGAGTAATCCCCCTGAAGGTTATTTTCCTCGGTTACATTACTTATGTTGTAGTCAACTATCTGAAGATCTGTACTGCTACTAAAAACTCTTACTGGCATTCCTTTTGAGGCTACACCTACATTATTTACTCCATCAGATGGTTTATTTTTCCAGCCCCCATCAATTAAAACCAAGCCGCAGTCTCGATATACTTCGTATTTAGTATTAAATGATTTCCATAGAATATTAGAGTCCGCTGTAGTTTCATCTGTCAGTGCTTTTTTATTATTAGGGTCACCATAATATTGGCCACCATTTCCATTTAATGAGTTTCCTTCTGTTTCATTAGACTGCAAGTATTCTAATTGTTGAAAACTTCCACTTTTAGGTATCCCTCCTTTTAGTCTTTCGGTTGTCCACTTTAGTGGGTCAGCTTCTGATTCAATATTAATTAATGTATTTTTTATTTCAACATCTCTTGGTCCGCAATTATGCACGGTCACCGAGAAATAATTTTCATAACCAGATCCTTCGCTTATTAATTCTACAGCTTTAATTAAATCAAGAAGCCTCTTCACTTCCCCACCTTGATTGCTTGAGTTACTTATTTCAAAATAAAACTCACTACCCTTGGTTTCATCTTCAAAGTCGTAAACATAATCTTTTAATTTGGTCGACAGTTTCCCAGGTATCCCTATCCCTACAGACATAAATATAGTATTCAACCTTTCTTCATACCAATCTGGATTATCCACCCCATTATCCGGGTTATTGTAAAAAGATTTGCCTGCATTAGATTCCTGATTTTTATAGCTGTCTAAAAACTTTTTTATGGTGTTTCCACTATGACCAAATTTAGCCAAGACTTCATCCCGGGGCCTACGTTTAGCTAGCTCCCTATCATACCTTAATGCCTTGCATATGTTTATTGCTGTAGGGCTAAATATAGCAGGGGCAGTTCCAGCTGCATCGTTATTTTCTCCCTGCATGTTGTATATCAGGCCATCACTTAATGTGATAATCATTCTATCTGTAATGTATTCAGCTCTAGGACTATTATACATTTGAGCTAATGCCCTAGCAATCGCTTTTGTATAATATTCCCCCTCGTTTCTTCGATAGTCTCCCGTCAACCCAGAAAGCCTATCGTAAATATATTGTTTATCAAACGATTGTTGTCCAGTTGATACGTCAAGCTGTGTTCCAGCTTCAAAAAGTATTAATCCTATATTAACTCTTTGTTTATCTATTTTTATTTTAAATCTTTCAAAATTATCAATATTAAAACCTTTTAATTTTAAATCTTTATTAATATCTTCTACTGCCGCGTCTATCAATGATTCTCCATTCTTATCAACCGCCCAAGGAGGCAAGTTGTCATCCCCCGATATATTAACGAATTCTATCGTTGGGGTGTTTAATTGTCCAGCATAACCTAAAGTCCCCGGCATTACATAATCATCATGCGCGACTATCATTTTACGTATAGTATCAATGGCGGCCCTAAATTTTGTAAATGAAAAATTACCAGAAGGTCCAGACCCACTAATGTTGTAATGGGTCATACTACCCGTAGTGTCCACAATGAATATAATATCAATAGCTTTTCTTTTTAACTGCACTCCGACTTCCCCTCCCTGAAGCCTACTAAAACCGCCGCATGTTGCGGCTTGCAATACAGAAGAAAACGTACATAATTGATGAGGGGTAATTGGATCCTCTAAATATGCCGAATAACACGGCCTGCTCTCGTTCTGCCCAATTCCAAAAACCGAGAAAAGATCTTCTTCTTTTGATGTCGCAGATTCTATAAAAGTTGCAGTTATTTTATGATTATTTTTATAAGATACCTGGTGATCCCAACTTGGGCAAAAGAATATTGACATTCCTGGTTTTGATAATGTAGTCTCATGAGATTCATCTGTTAGATAAGGCCTGGGCATGGAGAACCTAAACTTCTTATAACCTAAATGAGTTTCAAGAAATTGCAATATTTCTAATGCTTCTTCATCATCTCTCTGGTCAAATACAACAGTAAATTTTGATAAATTTTGATTAATCTGTTTTTTGTATTTCTTATTGTAATACTTCTGGAAATCGGATTGCACTTTATCTGGCGAATTGCTAAGCTCAAATGATAAGCTTGGCTTTTGTTCAAACGACCTGACCTCCAGCCACGGAAACTTTGGTATTCTGTCTGGATCTTCCAAGTATATACTGTGCCTGCCTCTTACCGCTGGAACTAGTATATAAAAATCATCTGTAGCATTTAAAGTAAAATCAGAAAGTGGAGTAACTATAATTTCCTTGGAGTCCTTTGTTAGTTCCGAATCAATCTGAATCTTTCGATAATTTTTTAACATTACCACTCTTTTCTTGGGCACTCCAGTAACAGGATCAAGAGTTTCTGGCGGTATAATGTCTAACCCAGGAGGAAACAAGACCTTACTGGTCAAACAATCTTCCGGACATCTCTCTAGATGTTTAATATTAACTGTCTGGGGTGATGCTTCAGATCCAGATTCTAATATTGGCCCAAATATATAATTTCTATCATCTATTTTATGGACTATCTTGGTTAATCCGACTGAAAAAATAGAATCTTCTTCTGGGATTTCTATATAAACACAATCCCCCAGCTCGATAGCCTGATCCTGATTAAAGATTATCTGGGCCTCTGTCTCTGATACTTTTACTATATCTGAAACCCCATCTAGTGTCTCAGTTGGATCCTCTTCATTTCCAGACTCCAGCGAGAATGTATTTAATTTTACTTGTTCCCCTTTTGTAAATTTTGTTTCTCCATCAATAAATACAGGTACCAGCACGTCAAGCCTATAATTATACCCAGCATGGCTATCAACGCTCCTTAAAGAGCTTTCTGTATTGCATACAAATTTAGCAGTTACAACATTATTATTTCTATATAATATTGAGTGAGAAAAATCGGTACAAGTAAAATGTAAATCTTTTCTATACGGATGAGTATAAACGAACCTAAAAGAAGATACATCTCCAGATAACAATCGGTCGCCCCTGTAATCTATTCCAAATATAGACTCATAAGCAAAATGCTTCTCTTGTAAGAAATGCATGATTGCCTTAGCCTCCTTATCTGTTCTATTATTGAAATTTACATCTATTTCTAGGGGCAAAGAATTTATAGCCAAATTATTTACATAATCAGAGCCTTCCCCAAGATTAAGGTTTTCGTTAGTTGCTACAAAATTACTTTTTGACCCATAAGAAGGTCTCCACTCAAAGTCCTGAGTCCAGTATCCAGTATCGTGCCACAATTCTGACCCGGGATGGTTTTCAATTGATGAATCATGATCTTGGGTGCAATAAAAAAACGGGCTTGTACTTGTCGCGCTAATTCTATCAAACTCAAATCCACCAGACTTCAATCCATATATAAATACGAATACTTGACCTAACCTTGCTCCTTGAGGTATATCTTTAGATTTAATATCTAAATATGCAGTATAATATTCATCATGACTTAATTCGGCTTGGGCTAAAAGCCTATAAGTATTTCTTTTGTCAGTAGGATTTAATTTATTAAAATTTTCATCATAGAATTGTATAGCCACCCCAACACCTATTGAATTTACCGGGTCAATAGCTCCATTAGTTTCTGTCAAAAATGTTTTATAATTATCTATTAGCTCAGAGTCTTTCGTGATTTTTTTGACCATTGCCTTTGTTGAGTAATCCCAACTAGGGTTGACTGGAAAATAACCACCATAAGATTGCTCTTTTTCTGTTGCCTCTATATCTATTGATATAATCTCATTAGTATTAATAGAACCTCCTTGAGATGAAATGAAATCATCTATATTCGCTAGGTTATCTACCTTTACGATATTATCTTTCGAGTAACTAACCCCACGCTTCCAGCTTTGTGCAGAAATATCCATTTATCTATAAGATTGTCTTACTGTGGCTCTTCCTCGAAGGAACCCTCCTTCCGAAACAGATAGTGCATCTTCATCTTTTACGCCGTACTGCTCTAATTCTGCGGGAACGACATCTGGTAGTACTAGGTTTCCTGCTAATTTAAATTCACTTAACTTACCGTAATTGTTGTCCGTAAATTCTTCCTCGAAACCAATATCTGAAAGAAGGATGGTAATGTCAGCTCGCTGACCAGTAATTTTGAGAAATGGATCCAACTTCTCTCCTTCTATGGATATCGTTATGTCTATTTCGTTTTTAGTCACACGGGTTGGTAGCTCTCCGTCATCATCTATGAACCCACTAATAGGTACATTGAGTTCTGGATATCTATTTGCACTAATATTATAACTAAAACTCAAGGGATATTCGATGCCAATACCATTGGCTCCATAAACTTTTGTGTTCATAGCATGGGGCACGGTATACTGTCTTTTTCTCACACAGGGCATATCTTCTAATACATATTCAGACCACCCTTCATTATACTCCATTTTTCCATAAACGTCTAAATCAATATTAGCTTCAATTACATTGAATGGTTGAGCATTAAATGATAGTTCTTTTAAGTATGCATGATAAAATTTATAATCCCCTATTGACCCAGTTATTCTTTTCTCGTTTACTTGTGGATATATGTTTGGGTCTGCGAGGCCTGTTAGATCAGCAAAGGAATGAAGGTTACCGGTGTTCATGTAATAGCTAATACTTAACCTACCTCTAATCTCCCCCTTGGCCGAATAATTCCTAATTACATCGACTTCGCCATACGGAACATCCCTATGCAAATCAAGTACCGTATCCCCTGTGGACTTAACATTGATATGATAATCTCCCGGGTAAAGATCCTTGGATAAGTATAGGGACTGGCCTCCTGGGTAAGATATTTTCTGTCCGCTTTTTATAATCTCTATTGATTCAGGCACCTTTATGCCCGGGCCAGAGGTTGGGCCCAATAAAAACTCAGTCTCTTCTTCTCCTTGAAATGTGATATCCTGATTTTGAAGGGCAAAGGATATATTGTAATCTTCTAGAAATTTCTTTGCTTCTAGCGGTTGGTTTGCCGATATCGAAGCATCTGTAGCTAGAACCATAATGGGCTCTTGCCCTTCTTCAGCCAATAGTACGGGCACATCTTCATATCTGTAAAAAGGTTTTCCCATAATTATACTACTGGACGTTTTTCTTTATAGGTGTGGTCTTCTGGTAATAAATCTACAAACCCCCATTTGTGAGCTAAATACCCTTGAGTTCTGAATATTTCACTATCAGGAATAAAGCCACTAACAACCACATTCTCTGCTATGAATCCATTGATAGTAGATTCCATTTCATTCATAACTGAACCGATGGAAAAAGCTTCTACTTTATTGAGGCCTAAAGAGCCTTCGACTATTGCAGATCTTCCATTTATATCTAAATATGAATTATCTCCATCAATTAAAACTGTTATTATAAATTCCTCTACCCTAATAGTGTCTGCACTAGACGAAGCACTCTGATAGCTTTCTTTTATTCCTCCGTCAACAATGTCATCTCCTTTGCTTTTTATTGAGCCAGTTTCTTCTAATACTCCATCCGGCCTTCTAGTTTGAGTAGATACCTTTATATTGTTTGTGTCTAACCTCTCTATCAGGAGCCTATCAAATTCTTGATGAAAATCAACGCCCAGTGTATCCACCAAAACAGCCCGCTTATTCATATCCTTAAACTGACCAGCTATAAAGACATAATAAGGCTCCCCCCTGTTTATATTAATATCTCTAGTGGTTAAAATACTTTTGCCGTAAAAATTAATAGCAGGTTTTTTATTAAATATATATTGAGTAAACCTTGGATCAAAACCCCCGCTTGAAGATTCCAATACGGCATCATTAGGTCCCTTACTCCTCCATCCCTTTACAGCATATCCATCTAAATTTAGATAGTTTTTATCTAAAGCATCATTCCATAAGGTTGGTCTCAAAAACGAAGGGCTCCACATTGCTTCGGTAAAATTGCTATTTGTAAAATCTTTAGAGTGGGGTAGTTTTCCCCTTTTATTATAATAAGATTTATACTGAAGATTTACAGTTAATCTTCCATCTACAGAAGATGAAACAGATTCCCGAATAAGCCTAGCTTGCTCGATAGTATAATGTTGAATTGGATCCCCAAAGCAATCATTAATCTTTATAGCGATATCTTCTACAGTGGGTGTGAACATATACTTCCTAAGACTTTGATATTTGTATTCATCTATCTCAAGGGTAAACGAAGTATCTGTAATAATTGGCCAATTAACATCGACCTGAGCAGCATATGCTGACCCAACAACATATATTGGCTCTATGCCTACATTAATTGAATGGTTAAATGCCACAACTCTATCTGTCTCTGAGCCTGCACATTTTATGCTTATCGATCCTTGGTCGGGAACTCTTATCTCTGGGAAAGGATTGTCGCCCTTAGCATTATACTCTGGTTTATTATAATATGAATCTTCCAGTATATAAGCAAATCCATTTTCATCCAGCACGGAAAATTGATCGTTTTCCTTGTCAACGAAATTTGGCGAACCACCTATGTCCCCAAACACTCTTATACTTGTCGATGTTGACGGAACCTGACCTATGGCACATGATACTGTATGACTAGTAATATAACCACTATGGAACCCAAAATACTCATGGCCATGATGCAAACTTCCAGTAAATGGAGTGTCACCCAAAAATTGTATAAAAAAATCTTCACTTACTAGCGTTGAATTTATTGAGAAATTTCCTTCTAGTGGCGCATTCAATACCGCCATCGATTTGGGATCAGGGCACCTCCTCGGTCTGTCTTCGGGGCAACTAAGAACATCTTCTTGTAATAAATCAAAAAGCCCATGCTCTTGAATCACGAAGCCGTAGCAACTATCTTCTGGTTTATTTTCAATTTCTATTTTAGGCTCTGGTGGATAATAATCTTCTCCAACTAGCCCCCAGCCTAATACATTAATTGGTTTTTCTTGTATAGAGTACGAACCCTCAACGCTCTGGATACCAGACATTTGAGTTCCATTAATAAAAAATTTCTGCTCGTGAGCTAAGAATGCTTGCTTCATCCGCTAAGCTCTCCACCTATTCGCTTCTCCTCTCGAATAACTTCGAGTACCTTTGTCTTTATCTTCATGGCAAGTTGTTGCTCTTGCTCGTATGTTCCTTGTGCCCCTTCGGTGGAAACCTTTTCATTTCCGGATTTGTCAATTGTTACATTGACATTTATATTGTTTGTTACTTCTGTATTTTGATTTGTCGCAGCAGTTTCTGTTTGGTTTGCTTGTGTTCCTTCTAATAGAGAGCTTATCCTATTCTCTACTACAGGAGCAGGCTTTGATCCTGATGTTGTCTGTGGGGTAGAAATGGAAGAACTAGGAGAGCTTGCTGTACCAACTATGCCGCCCTTATAGTATCCTTTTTCTGCCTTGCGAAATCCGTCTGGATTTTGCATTGCAAACTTCATCATGTTTGGGTTGTCTCGAAGTAACTTATCTGTAGAACTTCTTCTTATGATAAAATCTCCTTCGCTTAGTCCAACTGGACCCACATTATCTACACCTCCCGGTCCATCAATGATGGGGATTGATCCAGTGCGATTCATTTTATTTAAATTGTCATAACCTATGCGCTTCGCAATTGGTGCTGGTATAAAAGATTCTCCTGCAGTCAACATGGCTGGAATTTCTCCACCCGAAAATACTTCTAATGGCTTGCCCGTAAGTATATCTCGCTGACCCCTATCTATTCCAGTATAATTAATTTTCGGTGTCTTGTAATGCGGATACTTAGGTGTTTCGGATAATTTTTCCCAGCCTTCTGTTCCGTCTGGATTTGGCACACTCATCCAAGAGGACCCCTCGTTTGACAATGCCCTGCCAGATTCAATACTTTTGGATACTTCTGAATAATTAACATTTAGGTTTGCTTTTCTTGCGGCCTTAAATGCCTCAGAGTGCTTACCTATCCCACTATGGCCAAGAGCTACATTTTTACCCTTTTCTATAAGTGCATTAAGTGGCTTTGCAGCCAAGGAAGTTAATTGACTAATCGCAAAACTTGCCACGGTTCCTACAATCGATCCAATTTTCGACATTCTTTTACTGACATCTTTATTTTTCTGCGCCGCACGATATGAAGCTACATCTAATAAATGCCCCCGATACTCTTCCATAACTGGATCTTTAGCTAGAAGCTTCCCACTTGATCTAGGGTCTCCTCTTGAAATTGAAAGTGTAGAATCCAAGTTCAAATTCTTAAACTTGTTCATATCAAATTCAGGTGGCTTGTCTTTGTGGGCATCCTTGTCTTGCATTTTCTTGGCAACATATCTCGCTGCTTCTTGCATCGCAAATCCCTGGGCTAATCCGGTCGCTCCGGCCTTCACTCTTTGAGCAACACCACCCTCCTCAAAGTGTTGCAATATGCCGCCATCTTTTAATGCCTTTGCTGCCTTTTTAGGTACAACAAATTCTCCTGCAGTGAGCATGGCTGGTACTTTATCAACCCCGGGCTCGCCCTCAACAAATCCACCTTTTGCAAATTTTTGTATTTTGCCGCCGAAGAAATCCTGTCTTGGTCTTTTGGACTGGTTGCCAAAACTTGGAAATTGAGGAATATTAATTTGGCCATTCCTGGTAGATAAACTAATAGACGTTTTCAGACTATTGAGGTCTGCATTAATTTGTCTAGAGTTTTCTACCGCTTCCCGATATTGGAAATTAAAATTTTGTACATTAGTATTAGTCTCGGCAAGTTTTGACTTTAAATCCTGAAGGTGTTGTCTAGTTTCATTTGTTAAACTTTTGTTTGGATCTAAATCAATTGCCTCAAGCCTAGCTATTTCTTGCTGTATAGCCTGTGCTTGAGCTTCATTAATTCTTTGTGTTGTGACAGTACCGCCTGAAGGTCTTTCTCGGCTTTTAAATACTATACCTTCGGGTTTGACATGACTCTTTTGCTTTAAGCTTTGATCTGAGTATTCTTCAGATTTATATATATTGGGTCTTCTAGGATTTCTGGCTGCATCCTCAGCTAACTGAGCGGCTTTAGCTTCTTCTATTTCTTTAGCTCTAGCTTTAGCAAGATCAGTTTTAGCCTGTATCGCTAATTTTTCTCCTCTCTGTTGGTCTGGCCGTGCAAATGGAACTTCATTGGGGTTAGGTCCATCCCTTGTCACTCCAATATCAGCCCTACTTGCAGCCTGCTCCCCAACTATTCTTTTTTGGTCCTCTACGGACATTCTTAGTGCATCAAGCGAGCTGATCAGCTGAGTATTCGCATCAATTAAATGATTATTGGATCCAGCTATTTTCTCGGCCTCAGAAAGTGCATTCTCTCCAGTAAATGCAAAAGTTAAATTTTTAATAATCTGATCGATATTGTGCTCCATCATGCGGTCAAGCAAAACATCTGCCAATCCTAAACCAAAGTCAGACCATGCTTCCTTTGCACTTTTTGCACCGCTTCCAATATCTTTAAAGAGTTGCTTCATGCCGCTCCTAGTTTGATCTAGTCCTATGTCAACTAAATCAGATCCAAGATTTTTGGCGGCTACATCCATCTCTGCAATTTTCACCCGCAATGTATCAAAAGCCCGAGATCCTTCTCCTAATAATTTATTAGTTTCTTTGAGGGACTGAGCAAATGCAAGAGCATCTTCTGGGCTACCAGTTATCGTTGCCCTCATGCCGGCTTCTCTTGTTCCTCTAATTCCAGTGGCCCTTTCTGTCGCTATATCTGCACCAACACTTAACCTTAACTCTTGCTCGCTTACCGCAGCTTTTCTTATCGCATTCTCTAACCCGATTAATTTATTAGAAGATTCTTGCAATTCATTTGCTTGGCGCAGTAATTCTCCTTGTTTACCCATTGCACTTAATATTAATGCTTTCTCGCTATTAATTAAGGCGGATGATTGAGCTGAAGTTATTTCTTCTTGAATCTGTAAGTCTACTTGTTTTCTTAACTCTTCAGATCCTGCTAATAATTTTAATTTAGTAAGATTATTTCTTGCGGTTGTTTCGAGGGTAGTAGTTTCTTCGCTTATTTGCGACTGAACCAAAGACTCTCTAGTTTCGTTATAACTTAAATATTCATTCCTGAATGCTGCATCTTTGGCAGCTGCACTAGCCCCAAGAACTTCACTTTGTATCTTAGCTATTTGAATAATTTTAAATTCATCGGTATCCCGAAGTATATTTTCTTGAACTTGTAATTGCTTAAGGGACAATACAGCAGACTCTGCATCTGTGCGGTTTTTATCTATTTGTTGTTCATAGGCTTTGTCATCAAGGGCGCCGCTCTCCATGATCTTTTTAAGGCTATCTTTTCTAAAATGATTAATGACAGCCAGAGTGTCAACTTCGCCCTGTAAGTTTTCAAGCATGGATTCTGCGGGGTTCTTTTGCTCGGCAGAAATCATAGCTAATTCCCTAGCACCTTCGACTGTTTTTTGTTTTATTAAATTTAAAGCCTTTTCGCTTTCTAATCCAGCTCTTGCTACTTTAGCATTTGTTTCTGCTGTTTTGTTTGATCTTTTTAATATATCATTATTTTTTGCAACCAACTCTATATGTTCTTGCTCTATGGTTGTTAATTTCATCTTGTGCATCAATAAAATTACTGCCTGCCTTAAAGTGGCATCTTGAGTAGCTCCATATTTTTCTGTTAACTTATTGACAATCTCTTGATTATCACTTAAATCTTTTATTTCTTCACCGAGCTCTCCAAAAAATGAATTAATTTTCTGAATTTGTTGCGGCGTTTGATTGCCTAAAATATCTCCAATCTCTGCAATCTTTTGGGGTTTAAGGCCAGTCGTAATTGCTTGCTTAAATTCAGCCACGCCAGCCTGGGCATCTTTAGCGTCACTGTTAAAGCGTGAAGCAATTTTAGAGACACTCATATATTCTTTGCGAAGAGTTTCTAGCCCATTTAATGCTTCATTATTTGCTTTTAATTTACTTGACTCAAGTTTTTCAGTTATTGCCGCTGATTCTAAAGCTGTTTTATTTTGTATAGCAGTAGACTTGCTAATCATTTGATACTCACTTTGTAAGTCAATTAAACTACTATTAATTTTCCTTTTAGAAGCGCTAATGATATTATCTAAATTATTTTGATGTGCTATTTGTTCTGTTTGTTTTTTATAGTTAGCTACTATTTTAACATATTCACTTAATCCTCCGGCTTTAGCTTGTTGTATTTTTTTATCGCCCTCAAATTCTCTTTCAGATACTTCTATTTGTCTTTGTAATGCATTGATGAAAAATTGTTTCTTTTCTGCGGTTTCTAGGTCGAGAGACTCCAATCCATCAATTCCTCGAACATTCCCTGCTGCTAGATTTTCCTTGATTTGTCCTTTTTTCTCGGGGCTAAGGCCGACAGTTATCGCTGCAATTGTATTTGCTAATACATTTAACTGTTTTTTTAAGTCACTGCTGGGAGCGTCTCCTTCCCCAAATGTATCAATAAAACCAAACTCATCTCCCGTTTTCTTCCCGAAATCTTGGATAGCTGTAGCAAAAGCTGCTTGAACCGCTTCTTGTTTGGCTACTTTCTCTAGCACCCGAACTAATACTTCGGTTCCTTTGATTTCGCCAGACTTAGCACTGTTAATCTCATTTATTAAATCCTTGTTTTTTAAATGAGCGGTATCTACTTGACTAAGCTTAGATTGCAAACTAGTTTGTTGCTTAATCTCTTTGATCCTCAGGCTCATTAATGACTTTTCTTGCTTTAGTGTTCTGCCCGACCCAATAATCTCTAGTTTAGATATTTTATCTTTTGTCGCTGATAAACCGTTCGCCTCATCAAGGGCTGATTGGGTTTTTTCTGCAGATTCAGAGAGCTTTTCTAATTTATCTGCGGCTTTATCTGCATTATCCTTAAAAAGATCAAATATATCTATACCAGCAAATTTCAAGACTTCGTTTAGCACACTAAAACCAGTAATTAATTGGCCAACCGCAGGAGCAAGCCTCAATAAGCCTTTGCCGAATTTTGCAATACCACCTATCGTCTTAGCGATTTTATCTAAACCTAATCCCTTGCCTTTTCCTGCTCCCCCAGCACCCCTAGTAACTTTACCAAGCAAGCCTCCAAGACCAACTTCTTTGCCTTTCTCGACCCCTCCCATCTCTGCGAGTTGGCTTGCAAATTCTTTAGTAGCGATCATGGTGGACACAACATTGCTAACCCCTAATCCAAGTTCAGCCATTGTTTTGGTCGTCTCTCCGCCTGTCTCTGCAAATTCCTGAAGGAACCCACTAGCCATACTAATGCTTGATTGAAGGTAAAACAGCCTCTGCAGTCCCTCCATATTTGAAGTGGTATGCTTATCCACCCCTTCTTCATTATCCTTTAAAGAATTAGTGGTCGATTCTACTTGATTTTCAAAATCTTTAAACTTTTGACCCGCCGGTCCTCCAGCCACACCACCAACTACAAAGTTAGGCATAAATCCTCCGGCCGCACCATGGCTCTTAGGATCGATTCCCATGCTTTTTGCCCGCCTGATCCCCTGGCCAACCCCAGCAGGCTCATCTCTTGTATTAGTAACAGCAAGACCCATTGGGTTTCCGGGCCCTTTTAATTGATTACTTTGTTCAATTTTTATATTGCTCGCTGGAATTCCGGCGGCCTTTTCTCGCTCCACCGCTTCTGCTAATGGGTCTGCAAAATTAGGAACAAAACCGCCAGATAATATTCTATAATCTTCTGGATATTTTTTTAAATCCTGCAAGGTTTTTCTGTCATAAAATTTAGACAAAAATTGAAGCATAGTTTGCCCGGGCCTGAATTGAGTTTCACCCCCTGCAAATTCCTTTAAGTATTCTTGATGCATCAAGTTTTTTGACTTGATTGTTTTCTTCTTAAAAGGTACAGCATTATCAAAAGGAACTATATCTGCAAAGTTGGGAACGAGGCCGCTTGATGCATCACTAAAGGAACCTAAACTTCTACCGCTATTATACCTCTCGACTTTGTCTTTAAGGTTTTTAATAAAAATACCATTTAAATCAATCGTGCCTTTTCTGTCTTGAATCGCAGCTTTTGATGCATAATGTTTAGCACCCTCCCTTCCCATAGATGGGCCGCCAAGACCCTTTAGGTCTTTATTTGCCCTTGCTTTAAACCCTTGAGTTTGTTTATTTATTTTTGCAATCTCTTGTGGTTTGGTGTCCGTATGGTTTTGCAAATAATTAGCAAAATCCGTTAAAGTAAAATCATCTCCCCGAAGGCCCCAGCCATTTGGACCTTTAGACCATTTGAGAAATTTTTGCCAGTAATGAAAGTTTGGCACAAAGCCTTGATTGTTAAATTTAGATTGTATATCCGAAAACTTTCCGGTCTTCCTTTTTATTAAATCAGCATCCTGCTTAGATAGATATTTATTTATGTCTTGAAAGGTTAATTTATTTAAATCAATATCATCCACATGATAATCATAGCTTATTTTTTTATTTAATTCTTTTTTGCTTTTTATAGATTGATCAATCGCCTGTTTTGTTAATGGTTTTGATTTAGATCTTATATCACCAAGAGTAGTAGTTAAGTTCTTCTTTGGTCTAGCATCTGCCCCTTCGGCTATAATATCTACAAATCGGCTACCAGGCAGTTCGACTTTCCCTGATTGACTCAAAATCTGACCAAGTTTCCCTTGATCAGCTAACTCTCTAAGAACTTTAGTTCTCATTAATTTGGCGCCATGCCCTGTTCCAGATTCTGTATCTCCGTAAATAATTGAGTCTTGCAGTCCTATTTTTTTTCTGAGCTCACGAGGCACCCTAATTCTCCTACCTCGAGCTTCGGAAAAATCTAAAGCGTCTGTGCCTTTCTTAAATGGCTGACCAGCTAACATAGAGAAAACTTCCTCAAATAAGTCTCCTTTTATTCTGACATCACTTAAGTGACCGGTTCGGTCTTTAACTTCATTATATATTTTTTTAGCATTATTAAATTTTTTATCACCTAGCGCTTTCCTCATTCCTGATTGCCGGGTATTATATTTTTTTCCCTTTACGGTTTGAGTCCTTGTTTGCTCTTTGAGGTAATTTAAAAAAGATGGGCCTGACATACCAAAAACATCTTTGTATATATTTTTTGGCGTTTTAATTTGGCCTGCTTCATACTTTTTGATTAAATCATTGTAAAGAGAATTCCAGTCTTTTTTGAAATTCGGAACAAACCCTTCACTCATGCCCCACATATCCGCATCAGATTCAGAAAATTCTCCACCCTTGCCTGAACCCTTGATCCCCATCTTACCTGCGAGTTTTTGGGCTCCGCTCAAATTTTTTCCCTTTAACCCCTTTCCACCACTTATTTTATTTGCAGACATCCAACCGCTTAATTCGCGATCAGAAGCCATTCTTAAACTTTTTGATATTATGTTTGCCGCACTTAATTTTCCGCTCTTTACCTCATGAGCCCCACCAGGACCAATAATATCTACAGGATAATTCTGTACTCCTTTTTTTGTTTTTGGATCGTATGTTAATTGATTCCCGCCAACTTCTTTATTTAATAAATTAAGAGATTTTCTTTCTGCAAATTGATCCCGACTTAACTTACCCTTACCCTTGCCCCCTGGAATCGGAGGTCTTACATTAAACGTTCTTTCAATTGAATCAATACCCGCGCCGGATAATGCACTGAATGCTTCAAATAATGTCTCCTTACCTGATATCTTTTGCTTTCCACCATCTGAAGACATAATGATATCTTTTAGGCTTGCGGACATTTTTACCGGTTGCCTACTAGCAAATAATTTCTCTATTTCTTTATAATTGACCCCAGTTGCTCGTGCAATATCCATAGATCCGCCAAACAATGTAAGTTTGGACTTATCCATAACCAAATTTTTACCCATAGCTGTTGCGAAATTAGGCACGAATCCGTCGCTTGCGTATGGATCAAACCCATGCTTTCCTTGAAATGCTTTTTGGTATACCGATCCAGCCCTACTATTCTCAGGAGGCATAATTGCAGGTTGCTTCATTCCTGGAAATTGTTTTACTGTTTCAGCTTTATTATAGACTACATCCCCCACTCCCTGTACCCGCATTGAGTCAATAGGTCCAGCACCATATCCACCCATAGCGGCCCCTTTTCTTTCTTTCCTCCTTGATGCTTCTGGAACCAGCCCTCCTGATGCCCCAAGGTCCGGGGATACTCCTTTTGCGACCAAGGGTCCAGCTAAAGATTGAGCGATCCTTCTTTGCTGTTCCATGGCATCTGTTTGAGCCTCTATAATACCCAGCATGAATTTTTCTTGAGCTAATCGATCTCCCTCTAAATTGTTTAAAGATTGCTGAATATTATGGTTCCTAGATAATGCATCCACAATAGAATCTTCCATCTGTTTTATTCTATCTTTTTGGCTGACAACACCAAGAACATCCTTCATTGAATTAGAAGCGAACTTGGCGATATTCATGAATAGCTTGATGAATATAGCTCCAAATGCGATTGCCGCAGGGCCCGATATGACATTTCCAATGCCCCTAACTAATCCTTTACCAAAAGTGCTACCTTCTTCTTCTCCTCCTCCTAGGGCTCCTCGTATTTCTTCGATTCTTTCGTTTACAAACTCAAGGGCATCTGCCATTTGTGGGCCGATAGCTAGTTGCCCTATAGTCGCTGCTAATTCTTGAAGGTTCGTGCCGGCTTGACTCGCTAATGCAGAAACCGTCTTGTTTAATAATTCATTTTTCCTGGCAGCTTCTCCGGCTGCATCTGCAGATATTTTAGTGGCTTGAGTATGTAAGCTATTCTCTTTTGATAGGTCTTTTAATGCCGCCCTAAACACATTGGCTTGAAATATTCCTGCTGAAAACTGAACCACATTAGATTGCTGGGATTGGGTTAAACTATCGAAAGTCTTAGACATATTAAGCAAAACTTTATCTGCAGGTAAAATTGCTCCACTCAAGTCTCTTACAACTATTCCCATTTGCTCTAATTGATTTAAAGCCTCCGGCCTTTGTATTCTCGTGAAAATTGTTTTTAAACTATTACCAATAACCGCGCCACCTCTAGCTGTAGTTTGTTGAAGCGCCGCAACAATACCAACAAGGCTATCAAACTCGACACCAGCATCAATTGCAACGGCTCCCGCACGCTGCAAAGCATTAATTAAATCCTCAGAACTAACTGCGAAGTTAACATCTACCGCTGATAATTTATCAATAATATCAGTCGTAGTCAATCCGGCATCCCCAAAAGCATTAACCGCTGCCGTTAATCCAGCTACAGCATCCGCAGCCTTCAGGCTCGTTAACCTGGTAAGTATTAAAGCATCATTAGTTCGCTTTATGACTTCCTCTGTAGATAAACCTTGCCTGGAAAACTCTAGCGCAGCTTCCGCCGCAATATTAAACCCTTGGGCAGTGTTCCTTGCCGCATCAAACAGTCCCTCCCCAAAGGATCTTATCTGAGAGTTTGATAAGCTTAGTACCGCATTAATATCAGCAAGGGTTTTCTCGAATGCTACAGCCTCTGTAACCAAACTTTTGAAAGCATTGCTTATCCCGTCAAGGATTGCAACCGATGCACCAAAAGCTATAACACGAGCATTTGAAGCCTCTAAAGATTTCGTAAACTCGTTGGCAGACGCGTTGATTCTACCAAGTGGCTGCGTAAAGCTTTTTTCGTTAACACTGAACCCTACATTCTTACCACTAATTTTATTAACAACCTTGTTGATTTCATTAGTGGCACGATCCAGGCTACGCTTAACACCCTGAGTGTTAACACTTAGATCAATATCTGCTCTTATTCCTGCCATTTTTCCTTATACCTTATAATAAAACCTTAAAAGGTTATTACACCTAAAATTTTTATATTTAAACTACATTAATCCATATTTATTATTTGCCTGTCATCGTCTGGACCTCCATGACAAGTTGCTGGTTTATTATTGCCATATGTACCGCTAGCAAAAAGACCTTCTCTTGCATTCATTTCAAAAGAAAAATTACAATCAACCGTTCCGTAGTCTCCGATTCCTTGGCTTAAAGAATATCCATCAAGCCTAGCATTATCTATTGTGAATTTCATCGCTTTTTGTCTTTCATATTCTGGAAAACAGTGAAACGAGCATTCATTGGTCAACTCGATCTCAATTTCATACTCAGTGTCCCCGCAAAATATATCAATAAACCTACCACTTTCAAATGTGCTAGATAATAAAGACATAGACAATGTGCCCAGCTGTGGGTACTTCAATTTACTAGCATACATATGCATAGACTCGAAACCTTCAAGATCTTCTCTCTCAAAAGGTATGTTAACATTAAAAGATTGAATGTTAGCGGAGCTCTCAAAACAAGAATCGCCATCAGGTTCAGTGTTTAGTGTTGGACCTCCTATATTTAAATTTTTTATTTTTAGATTTATTCCATGTGGAGGTATAGCAGTAGCTGCTGACTTGTATAGTTTTGGCCTAAAGGTAAGTGCGGGAAATCCTATTTTATCTAACGGTGTTCCTTTATTTATTAAGTCTAGGGAAGGGTTCCTGATTGCACCTATTTTTTGGTATTCTAAATCCTTATCTAATTGTATCTCACTTCCGTCCTGGAATAAAATAAAATCTACATCATTCTGATCTCCTTGCCATAATAAGTTACCTAAAGTTTCTGTTATTTTTTCCCAGTAAAACCCTCCGCCCGCATCCATGCAGTCATAATTAAAATCGGAAGCCGTAAATGAAACCGAAGCTTTTGCTATATCTCCGACTGATGCTGAGAATGAATAGCTTGATATATAGCCATTACCTATACCTAGTACATTAGTACCCTCTAAACCCAGTTCCCTTTTATCGTATGCAGTCAAATCATGTCCTTCGTCACCTAAAACAAAAAACATGGATTTATTTTCTTTTAAATTATTGTATATAGTTCCACTATCCTGTACATTTAAATTGTATGCAGAGCCCTCTTCGTCGTACTTTACACTGGGCCCTAATATATTCAAGCCTAATAAACTTTCTTCGTAACCATCTGTAAGTAAGTAATCAAAACTAACATTTATCGAACCATGCTTAACCATGGTCCTTGCGACATAATGATCGCTTCCAATTTGCTTGATATTTTCTCTATTTGTATCTACTGAAAATTGAAAGGACTGAAGTTTATTGAAAAAACTGACTTCGGTTTTTGCGACATCATCCTCCCTGCTGCTATCAGAAACTGAATCCGCAAGGAAAAGCCCCACCGAATTGTACCTGATAACATTTCTGGTTTTTGCCATATATATAAATACACCACAGCCCGAAAACTGTGGTGTATTGTTGTTAAATAATTTTTATTTTAATTATGCTCGATATCCAAATAGGTATCCACTTACAGCATCTTCAGTGCTACCATTGAGCCCTGTCCATGCTGGGGGGAGTCCGTTGTTACCCTCGGTTGATTCTTTGCCGTATAAAAATAATCCATTATGCAGGTCATCTGCGCCACCAATTTGAGTGGTAAATGTAAGGTCGACAGTTTTATTATCACCAAGACTGCTGCTGTAGTTTTCAGATTCTAAACGAGCACCCTTAAGAGTAAATCCCATTGCTTTAGTTCCTTCCTTTACTGTGCAGTCGTCGCACTGAGGATCGTAGATGTCAAGTGAAACATTATACTCTTCACAGGAGCATAAAAAGTCGATCAAATTATCTTCTTTCATGTCTGCGACTAATGCAGAAACACTCATAGTTACGGTCAATGGAAGGTCCATCGCCTTAGAGAATCCAAATGTTGATCCAAGTCTCTGAAGAGTAGTTCTCCCCATTGGGACAGAAATACTTGCGGACTGCACGTGGGCACTTCCTACTAAAGGTTGGTTTTGAGCACCAGATACTGCTTTGTGCATAAGGGATGCATTTTGTAAATTAACAACTACATCTCCTGGGCGCAACGCTGCAACATCTTGCCCACAACCATCGTAACCACTCATAGTTGGAGGAAGCGAATAAAGTCCAGTACATCCATCTGAACCTTTAGAGACTCTGTTGCCTTGAGCATCCTTATTCCATGCATTACTTGTTTTAGAGCCATCTTTCATGTCCATGGCGGGGACATCATTACCGGTAGTCCCCAGGTCACTCTTGATGTTCATTCCTTCAACAGTTACACTGGCAGTCGGAATTGATCCTACAGATACATCTACACTGTAGTCGGTTATATATCCATTACCAAGAGAGATTACGGATTTGCTGTCTTCCTTGCCTTCTTCATGTATATTAGTGTCTCCATTTACAGCATCTCTTGCTTCTGGAGTTGTTAGTATAAAGAAGTTATTTCCAGCTTGGTATAACTCTGGCGATAATGCTCCGCTTAATGTATTAGTCTGACCGTCTGTAACAAACTCGAGCAAGCGCTCGTTTCTACCATCCACTAAATAATAAGAAAAATCTAAATTAACAGTTGGTGACTCAACTACGATTGAGTCAAGACGGGCTGCATGACCAAATTGGTTGATGTCTTGACGATTAACTGTGAAACCATAATTCGCACTTTGAACACGCTCTAATTGCTGGATAATACTTCCATGGGCTTTTGCAAATGCAGGATTATCTCCCTTAGGGTTCCACTCTGGCCAGGCATCTCCTTCGGCCCATCCAGCCAATTGACCATTATTAGTCCTGGTTGGCGAATCTAATTCTCCACCAAACACTTGAGATGAGTCAACCGGAGGGGTTGCAAGTCCAAATGGACCGCTTCCTACTCCCTCAATTGGGCTACTAGCTTTTGCTCCTGTAAAATGATACCCAGTGGAGTCGGGGCTAATAAATAACGCTTCTGATTGATAAATTACTCGATTTCTATGTACGGCCATGGTTTTTTTCTCCTTTTTATTTAAAAATAAGTGTTTGGTTATTATTACATCTTTATAATGTATATGGGAAATATTTTTTTAGGCCCTAGGAAACCTTGGTTGACTGATTTCAAAATCCACAAAGCCCAAATATAATCCTGGATTTATTTTTTTTGATAATTTGTCATTAATTTTGGAGGATCTAGTGTCTTCTATAAACATTAACGGTTCGCATTTTGTGTTATTTTTAACTTGCTCTCTATAACTGTAAAATCCTGTCTTTAGATCCCCAAATTCATTAAAAGGATGACTGTTGTACCCTATGTTTTTTATTGCCAAATTATATGCGTCCGTACATAAAGACATTATTCCATCCAATTGATATAGGTCTTCAGTGAAAAATATCACCCTATAGTTTAATGTGGTTAAGTCTTCCCCGCCAAAGGCAAAGGGTTCGTTATGGGACCTTTCCATAGAAACAAATGCTGCTGGAGAAACTTTCTCGTATGGAAGAATTCCAGTGTTGCTAAGAAGCTCTGGGGTGGTTCTACTATTTATATTGTATTTATTTTCAATAACAATGTTTTCTTCTGTATCATCTGCGAGGTATATATTTATATCCTTAACGGAGAATTCCGCCTCTACATTTAATTTATTGTAATTTTCTCCAAAATGCCTTCCCTCGAACAATACCCTACCGTTATCAAAATCAATAATTAACCCGCTTTGACCTCTGCTGCAAAAATTATATACTCCATCGCCTGTGTCAACATAAACCCCCGTTGGAATAACTGCTCCCTCTATATCGCTATTATAAACCCATTGCTTGTAGGGGCTATTATAAGATATGTATCCGTTGTGGTCATCTTCCGGATAGGAAGGTAACCTTTCATCCTCATGGTAGTAGAGGCTATCAAAATGGTTCGAAAAAGCCTCCCCTTTACAGGTTAAATGCTGGTCTAACCATAATGCGAAACTAGTGTTTGCTTCATGTTGGAATTGAGGTTTCATAGTATTATTTGGATAATTTAATGAATTCTTTTTGCCACTTATTAATAAATCTCGATATGTATGGAGTATTGGAGAACTTGCCCGACCTTAGTCTACTACTTGATTGTATTCCTCCTCCGGACCTGCTAAATGTAGAATTTGTTTTCATGTACTGACCCAGTCCAGATAATCCAGTTTCGATTCCTTTCGCCCAACTGATCCCAGTTGCCCATGGCAAGGGTGTTACAGCAAAAATATCTTTTGGGCTTGGCATTTCTATCCTTATTCTGGTTGTACCTCTCGAGGTTAAACCGGTAAACTTAATATCTGTTTTTTGCAATAAATCAATGATTGGCGATACAGGGCTCGATCCACTTTCGAACCCTATAAAACTAAAAAGGTTTCCGTATCCTCCCAATGTACCACTAGTATTGCTTGCTCGCGGACCTGCCAGTAACTCTCTGGTTATGGGTAAGTTTAAAAACTCTTGAATCATTCTTTTTTTTTGTTCTTCAAACTTCTTGTATACAAGTTTTCCGGATTTGTCTTTTAAATTATTTTTTAATTTAGTCGCATTTGCTCTTTTAGACATGGACGACTTTATTTCTTTATCCAGCTCTCTTTGATTAACTTTGAATCTTACTTTCATTAATCTGTTGGTCTTAAGTAGTAAGTAAAGAATTTGGGGCTAAATAATCCATGTTTTTTTACATCCGTAACCTTAAACATAAGGCGGCCATCAATTTCTATACGTTTAGCATCTTTAAGGTAATCGTAACCTTCTGCATCTAGTTTTATTCTTACCTCTCCTATATCGTGGCTAACTTTTATTTGCGCCCCAACATCAGCGTCATATGAAACTTCGCTCTGCTTGTCCATATACATTATCCTTGCTTTTATGGCTTTAAACTGAGTCCTATTAAGTACTTGCTTTACTCCTTTCACATTATTATATAAATAATTAAAATTAGGATCTGTGCTTATTATTATTTTTTTTGATTCCTTATAAGCGAATATCGATCTAGCAAAAGTATCATGCATATTTTGCATAACAGACTCAAGTGCTTCTTTCTCTTCTGAATTAAAATAAGATGGCATGTTAAAATATATTACACATAGCTTGTTAATTCATTGGAAAAAATATTAAGATAGATTACTATAGTTAAATGACACCGGACGAACTTATTAATTCTGCTTACTCGAAAAATACAAAAATTTTGTTTAAATCTTTTTTGGTTTTAATTGAAGATCTGCATAAAGACCATTCGATCAATTTCGAGAAACTAAAAAAATCCTTACCCCCAGAGTATCACTCGTTAATAAAGCAGGCTGATTACTTTGATGATCAAAAGTTACAGTACTTAAGAAAAAAGATACTAGACATGGGTAATGAGACAATAAGAGAAACAGAAAACAGTTTTGAAAATTTTACTATAAGTTTTAAGTTTTAATTTTATTATAAATAAACAAAGGTATAAGGAATATATATGAATAAAAAAGTAATCTATCAATTTAAAATCGCCAAAAGCGAAGAGGTTGAAAAGGAAGAGGTTTCTCAAGTAAAAAACAAAGAAACCGGTGAGGTGGAAAAAATCACCAAAACTAAAAAAGTCAAGCAAGATACTCCGTATGACATTATCATACACGAGCCATCTCGCAGGCAAGTAGAGGATGCTGATATGGAATTCAGTATTGAAATGAGTAAGTGCATTAAAAAAGGCATACTTACAAAAGCTATGCTAGCTAAGAAATATAGCGATAGTGGGGGACTCTTAAGTGAAGAAGACTCCAACCGATTAATTCGTCTTTATCAAGAATTAAATGAAATTAATAATTCCCTTGGTCGTCTTTTAGATAAAAAGCAAAAAAACGAAAAAGAAAAATCTAGAGAGGCCGAACTATCTAAATCTTTTGCTTCTACCAGGAAAGAGATTGTAGATCTTGAGACCGCATACCAGAATGTCTTTAATCATACGGCGGATACTAAAGCTCAAAATAAAGTTATTTTATGGTACCTGTTAAATCTCTCTCATTACCAGGCAGAGGGTGGAGAAGTTTTACCCTTATTTCCAGGTCAAAGCGCGGAAGAAAAAGAAGAGTCCTACTATGAAATGGACGAAGGTGGCAATGATATTTTTGATCTATCGAGAGATAAGTTAATGACATTCATTAGTTTTTGGTACTTCAGTCAAAATCCAACTGAGAAAGAGTTCCAGGATCTAGAGTCAGATATTGATTCAGGTAATTTGTGATGAGTGGATTCCCGCAACTACAGAAAAATATTTAAAGAAATCTCTGAAGGGTTTTCTTCCTATTTTATAGGGGAAGAAAGAAGGTATATAAAGCATCAGTCATTTCATGATGTTGTAGATTTTGACGACATCTATGACATGCATCTAGAGAGAGCTCAAAAAAAAGGTCTACCTACTGAAGCGGAGATCTTTGAAGAGCTTAAAAAAGATGAAGTGTGGACCGAAAAAGATGATGCTGAAATAGAAAAGCAATCTTTTTATGTCGATAGCTTGATTAAGAATAAAAAGAATATATACCTCAAAAGTGCCCTTGATCAAATAAATAAACAGATAACTGAAGCTGAAGAGAAACTATCACGCATTCAGTCAAAAAAACAAGATCTCGTATCTAATAGTGCTGACAAGTATGCATTGAGTCGAGCGAATGATTTCTATATAGTCAATAGTTTTTACAAGGATAAGGGGTTGCAGGAAAAACTGTACTCAGAAAAGGAATTTGAATATGCGTCCACGACGGAAGTCTCTAACCTTGTAGTGACATACAATGAGTTTCATAAGGCTTTCTCTGATAACAATATAAAACATTTAGCAATACAAGATTTTTATAAATCCTATTATAGTTTCATAGAAAACTTAACTGATTTTTTTGGAAAACCCGTGGTTGAATTAACTAACTTCCAGCTAAACTTAACACTTTACACAAAGATATATAAAAATATATTTGAGCAGTATAGCGAAGATATACCTGAGAGAATTAAAAATGACCCAGACGGCTTATTGGATTTCGCAAACTCATCGGAAAGTAGAGAGAAAATTAAGCAGGAAATATCTAAAGACTCTGGTGCATCTACTATTGTTGGGGCAACAAAAGAAGACATGGATGAATTGGGGTTATCTCAACCAAAACAAGGGAGAACCCTAGAAGATTTAGCTAAAGAAAAAGGAGGTTCTCTCTCAATGAAAGATTTAATGAACCTTAGTGGGGCTTAGTTATATAAACCCATACCCGTAGGGCTAATTCCTGAAAGATCGACACCAGAAGGGCTAACTCCCGTCTCCGTTAGAAGATGTCCTGAATAGGGTGTGTCAGCGTCTGTTTGGCATAATATATAATCTATATCCGGGGCATCTTGTCCCGCTACTTGCCTTGGCGTAGCTCCATACATATTATATGCATATGCTAAGTCTTTAATTTTTTGTTCGGACTCTGAAGCTAAAGCCTTGAAGTTTTTACTTAAATCTAATTTGTTGGTAAATAATCCCGGAATCGCTGACACCGGTCTTTTTATCGTCGTGTCTCCTTCCCTAAGCTCCGTCCAGTTTGATTGTCCGCCTCCGTCTATTCCGGAAATTGTGCTATCATAACTGCCCCTTAATATTTTCCTGGCTTGTTTTGTGTTGTAATCCCTCAGGTACATTTCTTCCAGTATAGAGGATTCCTCATCTCCTAGCCTTGGATAAGGGTTACCATCTACCCCGGTAAAGCAAAATTTTTGATTTAATATTATATTAAGCTCTCCAAGCTTTCCGCTTAAAGAGCCCGATATACTGAGTAATTCAGCCTGCTGTTCAGTAGGGTCTTCTATGAAGTCAAATTCATATTTTAATATACCACTAGCTAGCTCACCAATTTGATTAAATGAATGCATGTAATTAAGTACACGTGAAACAAATTATTGATTTAAAATCTTTAGGATATCTTTTTCTTTTTGAGAGCCAGGTTCTACCATTGGCTTCGTAATTTGAATTGATTTTAATGCTCCCTGTGCTTGTTGCTTATATGCTTTAATTAATTTAGACTTCAGTGTAACTTTTGTTCCTGATGGGAAGACCCCTGCACTTACTGCTAATTCTTGCATTTCAGTCAATTGCATGCTAGCTAAACTTGCCTCGAATTCTTCAATTGTATTAGCCCCAAAAGGATTTTTTTGCTTTCTGCCAATCATATGTTCTAGGCTCCTTGCATAACTAGCCTCTTCCTTTATGTGGTTTTTCCCATCACTGAATTCTTGTATTTTTTTAGATGTCTTCTTTGCGGGCTTTTTTGCATTTACATTTTTTTTATTTTTCATAATTTACCTTTCTCCTTTAATCTATATATATATGATAATGTTTATAAACAAAAAATCCACCGCTATGGGTGGATTCTTTGAAGTCCTTTTAGAGACGCTCTTATTATAGAGTGATTCCTGTAAGAACTCTGTTGTCGAGAATCATACGACCCTCTTCCATGGAACCGTAGTATCCAATTTTTTGTTGACGAACGCTGTATTGGTCGTCAGCAAGAAGACTAAGCTCGGATCCGCTTTCTGCATCAAGAGCAATAGCACGGAACAAGGATTCACGGCCACGGTCAAGACCGATAACCAAATCGTTGTCAGTACGAGAGCTAAGTGCATTCCAGGTAGCAAGGAATTTTTGAGCGGTACCATTAGTAGTTCCAAGCTCATTGATTTCCATGATGCTAATTCCGTAGAATTCAGGAATTCCTCCGTTACTGTAAATAGAGTTGCGCATTTCGTCGGTTGCTGGAATAGCAGTACCAGCTCCAAGTCCCGGCTCAGTATTAATTGGGTTGTAAGCCATAGCACGAAGACCTTCTACTGCCTCAGGAGACATAATCAAGTCGGTAACACCTTTAGAGCGTCCACCTTCTGGGGCTCCACCGGTCCATGCTGTGTTAATGCGCTTTGCAAGAGTCAATAACTTATTGAAATCGTCAAGGATTAAGTTACCTCCGCTTGCGGAAACTAAGTGGTCTTGTCCGTTAGTTTGAGCATCAGCTAAAGATCCAAGGATCAAGTTTGCAGATGTATCTTCTTGGCGAAGCAAGATTTCTTGAGCAATACGTGTAAAAGTCTTTCCAATTACATCCATGCGGGATTTAGCAGCATAACGTTTGTCAAAGTCAACAGCACTATCAAGGCGATAGGTGTTAAACTTCATTTCAGAAACGGTAGGCGTTACAGTGTTGGTGGGTAACCCGCCAGGAACCGTGGTGCTGTAAACCTTAACATAGTCTGGAGCAGTTACATCATAGTAAAGGTCCAAGGGAATGCTAGGGCTATCCATCTCGTTGAATTGAAAGCTCGTGAAAAGATTGCTTAAAGTAGGAGCTTGGCCGATAACTTCGGACAATACTGGCCCGATGAATTCAGCTAATGCTTGCTGAGCCTCGTAAGCGACATCTCTGTTACGAGAGGCCATGGCTTTTACAAGTTCTACTTGTTCTTCTGTTCTCTTAAGTGTGATTTTCATGTTTTTTTGTGTCCTCTCTTGACTTACAGATTAAAGATCAATTTTGATGATATAGTATGATCCAGTTGAACCATCTCCAGCAAAGTAGTCGGCGGATTGAGGATCGTAGACATCTCCACGGTTTCCTACTCCAAGGCATTTTCCAACAACTGTGTTTCCGCTGCCACCTTCTGCACGGAACTTTCCTCCGGCTCCCAATGCGACTAAATCTCCGACTGAAGGCTCGTTACCTGCAATGACTGCGCTTGCTGCAACCGTGATAATACCCTTAGTGAGTACTGGTACAACTTCGCCTGGAAGTACAGCTTGAAGCTCGAGTGCTTTTTGGCGATAGTAAAGAAGCTTTTCTCCATTTTCGTCGAATGCTAAAGTTTGATTCAAGGTAACACCAAGAACAATGTCGGTTCCGCTTGCTACTTCAAATTTTGGAGCGGCTTCAGGATTAACGTTACGCCCTACATGGGGGTAACCAGTTTCACCAAGATAAGCATTAAGCTCTGTAGATCCTTGGCCGTCACTTCCGTAACCGGCTGGTTCTCCAGCTGCCCAACTGCCATCAGTAACCTTTACTAAGGTACCTGCATCGTGAGCTCCTGAAGCTGCGTGAGTAAAGCCACTTAAAGTAGCACCACTTACGTCTAGTGAAAACAAATTCACTACGAAGTGTTCGTTGTATTGTCTGAATGGTAGTAGTCTATTAGCCATTTTTTATGTCCTCTTTTTAGTATTGAATTTGTACACCGTCCTTAGAGAAAGATTTTTTAAACTTTTCCCTTAAAGAAATTTCTTCTTCGATTGACTCGCTATTATTATTCGCAACAGCTTCTTCTTCGGTCTCTGCGGATTCGATAACTTCTTCTGCGGCTGCCTCTGTTTCTTCAGCGGTTTCTGCCTCAGCTTCGGTTTCGTTGGCGAGAGATGCAAGACGTTTTTGAACCTCTTCCTCAATCTTTTCATTAAAAATCTTTTCTTGCTCTTCTTTGAAAGCTTTTGTCTTATGTTTCCATACTACATTTAATTTTTCTTTGTATTGAGCATAAGCCTCTTCGGATGAATCAAGTTCTTTAAGCTCTGAAGCTAAAAGGACTCTGTCTTCATCTTCTAGCAAAAATTCACTATCAAGTTCGGTCATTCTTTCGTTGAACCTCTCGGATTCTTGTTGTGCAGCCACTTCAGTTTTGATAGTAGCAAGCTCTTCGCTAACTTCAGAAAGCTTTACTTTCATATCTTCAAGATCTTGATCGGAAACCTCTTGAGCTTTAGCAAGCTCTTCTTTTTCCTTCTGAAGGTCTTCTTTTTCTTGCTGCCATTTTTCGCTCTTGTCGATAATAGCATCATGAAATACTTTAGTAATATTAGCAATAGCCTCTTCAGACAATTTCTTGGAAGAAGCTTGAGCCTCGAGTGTTTCGGTTACTTGATTTAGAATTTCTTTGTCCATAATGTGCTTTAGTTTATGATTCTTGTTAATGATTACATTGCCTTTATGTAAATGGGAACTTTTTTCTTGTAAAAAATTATTTTTTATTTTCAATACTTCTATCGATGCCTCAGTTTCTTTATCATCTTCGTTTTGCAACTCATCCTCTGTTAATAAAACCACCCCTTTGACATCAGCCGCAGGATTAGATGTAAAGCCTATACCGATTGGGTAAATGTCTCCAACTATTAACCTATGAACTTCTTCACCTTTGTCGGTTCTGCCATTTCCCCCATATGCTTTAAGGAATTTTGAATATTCGTCTCTTTGCTCTCTTGGGATGATTGTTGCCTCTTCTAAATTCTCACTGCCTACCGCAATAACATAATCGTTAAATCCAATTTCCCAGCTTGCAGACACGGTTTGGTAAAGCTCGCTTTCCTTGTCTGTTGATTTTTCGACCAGTTCCGCAAACTCTGGGTTAACTGTTTTATACACTACGGCAGAGAGAGCTATATTAAATGGCTTTGCAGTTAATGAAGCATCTTCGGTCGCCAAAACTTCGTTACTTCCATAAGATGACAATGATGCACCTACGATATGGCCCACTACCTTTTGCTTTTGATGTTCAATATTCGTAGGTTTATGAATAAAGTAATCCTTGATAGCTAATGCCGTGGCGGTATCTATTCCGTCGCCGTTTTTATTAAACCTATTAGCTACAGCCGCATTAAATGCAACCCCAACTAAGTCGATGTTTTTCTCGAAGTCAATATTGTCAGGGGCCAGCTCTTTCAGTGAATCAAGTGATGCAGAACTTATTAGTTGATCACTATCGTTATTTTGTACAGCTATACTCTCTTCAAAACTAGTTATATATTTATATGGAAGCATAATATTTTTTTAAATTAAAAATGATACTTTATATAGATACACTTATTTTTTATTTTTTTTACTATGATACAGTATAGCCGCAGGATAAGATACTATTTTATGCTCTTCTCCAACCTCTAATACTTCAGGCATAATATTTAAATCTTCTATATTATTAAAATCTTTAATGCATTCGCTTGCCTTGCTTTTCCAGCAGTCCATATTGGAAGACATGACTATACTTTCAGAAAGACTCTCTATCATTGTTTTATGGTTTTTAGATAAACGCTTCTTGTCGTATGCTTTCTTGAGTTCAGATTCCATATGTTTACCCAAGTCTTCAATGGCATATATAACGGACTGTATGTCAGCTCTACTGTATGAATCTTCTTTTGCGAGTAAATTGTTTGTTTTTGTTTTTGTGCCAGCGGGTCTTCCTGTTTCTTGCTGGGTGGATTGTTGTGGCTGGCTTTGATCTAGCTCCTGACCTTCTGGTAAAATAGGCTGAGCGACACTCAGGGGGGTATAAAAACCCTGCTCCCTTTGTTCTACGAATTTTTCTTGGGCAGACTTTAAGTCGGAAGGGTTTGGGTAAACGCCTTGCTTGAGGGCAGTCATTCCTTGCTCTGGGGTTATGATGCCCATCTCGATAAGTCTAGAAGTTACTCTATGCATTTGCACTTCATCTTTAATATCTATCTCCACAAACTTCGCCTTGGGGTAGTTCTTGAATCCCATGGCCTTGCAAACCTCTTTTATTTGTGGCTGTAAAATGTCATTAAGGAATGTGTTCCTTGCTTCTTTTAGCCTCTCGAGAAATATTTGAGCTTTAACTTGAGTGCTGGAGTAGTTTTCTTTACCCACGATAATATTCTGCAAACCCTCCTTGATGTCTTCGTTAACTATATCGTATTTATCGGATCCAAGAACTTTGTTTAGGTCAGGGATTACAAATTCCGCCTTTGTGGTATAGTCTGCTATTAATGCTCTACCTATGCTTTCATTTTGAAATAAATCCTGCATAGCCTTCAAGTTGTTTGGGTTTATTCCTCCTTTGTCAGGAGTATTACCCATTGTAACTAGTAATATAACATTTTCAATAGTTCGAGTAATTGCCTGGTCCACTTTCTTGAGTTCCATCTTCCAGTTTATATCATCAAGAACCGGAAACCCAAAGGGAGTAGCAAACGGCTCGTAGTCTTGTTTTTTGTAAAAAGAGAATATAAGTTTGGATGGATCTAGACTAATTAAAACTCCTTCTTGATTAAACTGGCTACCATTAATCGCTTTTTTAGCATCCTCAGGAAGGGCATCAAATACTTCTTGGTCGTAATCTGTCTGGGGGTGCTTAAGCTTTTGAATATCGTATTCGCTTAATATTTTCTTATAGACTCCGTCTTGAGCATCAAAAGATAATACCCTATCAGCTACAAAATCATAAGGGTTTAAGAATACATACTTAACTGGAATTTTCCTATTAGGCAATACTTCTTTTTCAGCAGCATATACTTTATTTAATTTTACTAAGTCTTCTGGAGTGAACTTAGCATTTAACTTATACATAAATACATTGCCAGACCTATAATATTCTCTAAAATACTGATCTTTAAGTTTCCATATTTCTATTCTATCCATCCATTTCTCTATAAAGTTTCTTGCTTTTTCAGACCCCCCTTCTAGGTATATGTCAGAATTTGAGAACTCAGACATTACATCGATAGCATTTCTAAAGATCGCTATATTCGCATAAGCCTTTTGGCATAGCAATATTGAGGATCGAGGGCTAATGTAATTCTTCTCATTACTGTAAGAAAGTGGACAGTCCTCTATATTCTTATATTTATTTTGTTTTTGATTTGTCGAAATATAGTTTCGTCTTGTTCTTGTTCCGTCTTCACACCCAGGCTGATTTACATTCCTGTTGCGAGATGCCTCTGCATAATATGCTTCCCCAGCACTTGAGGGTTTTACTTCTTCATCTTTTAATGGTAGGGAGTTCTGACTTTCTCCGGCCCCATTTGCAGTATTAAAATTATTCCAATAATCCGATTTTTTTACATATTTTCTTGGCATATTTAATAGTACACCAAAGTTATTGAAAGTCTACTTTAAAGTTAAAAGTCGACTTTCTGTTTTAAATCATCATCGGGGCAAATGTCGCAGCGGTCGGGTCTGTTTTTGCCATAGTAAAGTCATAGTAAGTCTTAATCATCCAGTTACCTAATACTAGTGCAGAATAAGAATCTTTTCTTGTTTTTCCTGGACCTGTTTGACGTCTCAAGTTACTGGGCAGTCCAAATGTTTGAGTTCCCTGCGTAGAGGAAGACACTTGTATTAATGCACATTGGTTTTTTGTATAATTAACCATGTCATACTGGTGATCCAGGAAATCTATAATCTTAGAGGCTCCAGCATTTTTTAAAACTTCTTTTTGGTTTGGCAGAAATGTTAAACCGTCAATAGGTACTTTGGCTTTTACTTGTTGATGATAACTTTCATCTAATGCCCGGCACCCAAATGATATCCTCTTATGGTCAAAATTAGCTTGCAATAATTCGTTTGCTCTTCGAATCCAGTCGGATGTAGCTTTTCTTAATACACATATTCTTTTGTCCTTTATATTGTATTGATTCTTGGCCTGCAATAAAACATCTTGATATTTCTCTAGGTCATCAAAGTTGGCTGTAATCTCACCGATATTAATACCGCTTTTATTAAACTGCTCGCTAGCATTTGCGGCCTGCATAAACTGAACACCTCCACCATAGTCACCAACAATAGCTACTATATTAAAATTTGTTAATAAATAATGAAAATAATTAATATGATCTTGCATTTTTAAACCAGGCATTGCATAACTATGAATTAATGTCCCTGTCTGGGTATTATCGTTTAATTTAAACACATGTATAGCAAAGTCATCAGAGCTTTCTGATTCTGCCCAACTAGGGTCAAAAGCTAGCAAATATTTAGAGTCCCTATCTCCAGATATTTCTAGGTGAGGCCCCTCTCCATCCTTGACGGTACATTCCGCCATGGTAGATGTCTTAAAGTACCCAGAACTATCATCGGTAAATACAGCATTAAATTCCCTATCGAATTGAGATTGACTCATGGTCTGTTTTGATTGATTAATCAAGTTTTGATCATAAAGAGCTTTTGGGGCTACATCATAGCTAAAATGCATAATAACTCTCTTAGAAGTATCTAAGCTATTGTCAGGCATGCCATTTAATATCAAATCTTCAAAAGTTTCATATACTTTATATAAGTATTCGAATTTATAACTAGCAGAAGATAAAGCTATTAATTTATTGTTTGGCCATTGATATCTGTCTGCTTCTTTCATTTTTCCTTGAGCTATAAGGTCGTCTTCAAGCTTCCTAACCTTTTCACGTTCGGTAGGGTTTTGAACAACACTTAAGAACGGCAAGATAACTTCGTTGTATATATGCTCAGGCATTAAAAGAAACTCGTCAATAATAATCCTATGAAACCTAAAACCTCGAAGCTTTGACCCGTCGCCTAATGGTAATGCGATAATCCTGGACTCTCCAATTTCTAGTGTCCATTGGTCATTCTTTTTAGATTTTTTTGTTATGCATTGTGCTAAAAACTGGGCCTCTGGTTTATTGGCAATGTCTTCGATTTTTTCAAATATCATTTTTGACTGCCTGAAAGTAGCTGCCATAATACCTATTTGGACCCCTTGATTAAATATAGCATCGAGAAATGCATATATAGCGGTGCTGAAAGACTTAGACATGCCCCGGCTCCATATACCCAGGAAATAATCTGTTTCAAGCATTGATTTAATTGCAAGGTGCTGAAATGGGAATAAGTCCACCCCAGCAATAAGGTTGGTAGTAAAGGTTATATTTTCTCGCAAGAAATTATGTAAATGATACTTGGCATCTTTCTCTTCAAGATGCCCTGTTATTTTAAGTAGCTCCTCATTTATATTCGGAGTATTTTTCTTAATTAAGAATTTACCTTCTTCCCAGGACATGATTATCGATAAAGTATTGGAGGTCTGTTTCCCATAGTTTTTTTCCGTACACTAATAACTTAGGTATGATATTTTGAGATTCGATGCGGGCATCTGCGACATACTTTTCGTATGCCGGTTCGAATATTTTTTTTCTCATAACCCACATTTTTTTACTAATTTTACTGGCACGGTCTTCGTTCTTGACTTTTTTTAAATTAATTAATAAATCATTTAATTCATTATATTCATTATAAAAGTCAGAGTCGAGCTGGTCAAATAAATTTTTACCATTTTTACCAGTAAATATAAATTGACAACGACCAGCATATTCGTGAGACAATATTCTCATGTTATGCCAAATAAAAGACAAGTTAGACCTAGAACCAAATAATATATTATTTTTTATAATTGATTCTATAGAGCCTTCTACAACAACAAATAAAAAAGCATCAAAGTGTTTGGCACGGTCAAGTTCTCGCTTGAATCGTTCGAAGCCCGTGGTTAATGTGCTCTTGAAGTCGCTTTCGTCCTTTCGATCAACATAAGTATAGTTGTAATAAGGATCACCCACGGCATAATCACCGAAGTCTAACTTTAAGCTTGTACTTTTCTTAAACTCTAATGGTTTTCGCTCGCGAGTATCAATCATAATCTTCACATCATCCAGTTCTGGATTTGAAGCAAAAAAGTCTTTCATCAATCCTTTAGGGTATAAAGGAGGAACTCCAACCTCTTCACAAGCTTTAGAATAGGATCCAAAATACTCTCTAAACATATCGATAGAAGGCATCTTATTGAGACATAATTCAAGATGCGGAGGGGCAGACTTCAGTTCTTTGCCCGTTACACGGGCTTTGAGCTGTTTCAGCATCAAACCCCGAACTTCTTCAATTTTAGTATTTTTAGCCCAACTTATAAAATTATTTATATTTTTAAAGTCTCTATTAAAGTAATCAGTAAAGTCTTTAAACTCTAATAGTTCTCCTGTATGCTTATCTCTCTTCTGATATACTTGTATATAGTATTCTGGTATTGTAAGCTTATGTATTCTGGACACATGGGAATGAAGGCCTTGCTTGTTTTTGCAGACCTTGCCGCATATCTTACAGGTTAGGGACATAGTTCGTTTACTGTGAGCCCGAATAATAAGCAAGGGCAGGGCCCCAGAAATTAGACTGATTGCTGGGCGGTTTCCTGAACCTGAGCAGTTTCTTCTTGAGCTTTTTCTTGTGATTCGAGCTCAGAAAGAATCTTACCTTTAGTTTCGTCGTCTAATTCTTCAAATTTAGCTTCTGCCTCTTTAATGCAATAAAACTTTGCTGCATGTATAAGTCCATTAAGGTTTAGTGACTGAAAAGTCGCATTAGCAAGAGATTGAATAATTTTTTGGTTTTGTTCTTCAGTGGTCATAATTTAAAATTTACATTACCTGTGTCTAATGATTTATCTTCAGGTTCTTTAACTTTTTTATAGATTACTTGGTCTGTGTCTGCTTGTCCGCCGACATCCTTCTCTATTAAGTTATTAGGGTTAATGATTTGCTTTAAGGCTTTTATTATAACAAAGTCTTTTTCGTTGACTGGAAGAAAGTCTTTTTCGTTTTGAAAAATCTCTTCAATTTGACTATATTCAAAATCACCTATTAATAATTCAATTTTTTTCATACTGCATCGTTTTTTGATATTCCTAATATTCTTGCTTTCCAGCTTTCCATATTATCAAGTCTAGTTACCTCTTCTTCAACTAATTTTTTCTGCATCTCTGCTATTTCAACCATTCTTCTTCTTTCAGATTCAGCTTGAAAGTTTTTAACTAGAGATATAATGGTTGCATTGTCTTGTCTGCGGTTCTTTAATCGCTCTGCACGGTCACCGTTGAGTTTTTTAATGAGAGACTCCATTCTCTTCTCGCATTTATCGTATTCGTCGGTTTTTGATTTTAATACTTCAGCCAACCTAACAGTCATGTCTTGTTGGTCTTCAACTTCATTAAACATAGTATTTAACTTTTCGATATGATAGGTAATATTTTTTAAATTAATATAATCAACACAAACATTAATATATAAATTAATCTCATCACTTGTTAAGTCTGGCTTATCCCATGTAGCCCTTATAAACTCTGCTTCAAACAATTCTCTATCCTTCATGCTTGTATAGTTGCTTATTACTTGAATAAGGCGGGGGGCAGAGAGGCTCCTAAGTAAAGCATTAATGCAATCCTCTTCCTCGTGAGTTAACCTGTCTTCTTGGAGCTCTATCATTGTATACATGTTTATTTTCTTGAGGCATGTAATATTTAATTTGGGGGGGCTGTACACCCTATTAACCGCACTCTCACTGTCATGAACATAAGAGGGTTCATAATGCCGCAGGAATTCAAGGACAGTTAAATGCTCCTTGCATAACCTTCTGACATTAGAATCAGGAAAGAGTATTTCAGCAATTTGATAAGCACTTAGCCCATTTTGAGCCTGAGCTTTTATAAATTCCCTTTGGTGGTCATTTAACTGGATGTCTGGCACTTTGTCTTTTTTTGTAGTTCGGTACTCCAAGTTTTCTTCGGCCAAAAACTCCCTTACAGATCTACCCTCTCGACTTCTTCCGTCAATATCAGGGTTATCAAATAACTTGCGGGTCAACTCTAATAAGTCTGGAGTCTCCTTAAAGTTATCCCTAATGAATTGTTTTTGCTCGTCAGTTAAGTTCATCATCGCCTAAAAATGCTATTCCTTTCTTGTTTAAAATTGCAGCGGCCTTATCCTTTAAAGTCTTTTTTAAGTTTTTGATCTGTTTGTATCCGGCTTTTCTCCCTGTCTCTGTACTCTTGAAACCCATCTCGTGGGCAACTTCTTCGTCTGTCATGTTTTTAATAAATAATAATTCAAAAGCTTGAAACTGTCTAGGATTTAATTGTTTCTTTAATTCTTTTATTAATTTTGCTGATGCCACGTCTATGTCTGTCCCAAGTACATTATCTGAACGTGCATCTATTTGATTTATGTGATTTTCTAAAGATAATGTTATTTTGATATTATATGCATTCTTCTTGCTCTTAGTCCACTTTTTGTATAGCGGGCATGTGCAGTCTTGCTCTCCAGAGGCTGTAAAACTGCAAAGATTATACTCTGAATCTGAATTAAATGGGCAATTTAAGCATGGCCTCGCATAATTACTATAATGATTCCTTAGGATATTTTTCATCTGATTGGCGATGATTTTGTTTATCCATGGCTTGATGGGGCGAGACTGATCCCACTGACTCCATTTATTAAATATATGAGCTCGAATAATCTGGCAAACATCGTCGAAGTCAACCCAGGCAACTGATGTTAAAAACCAATTCTTCCTTCTTTTGGACAGCTCTTGATCTATTAAGTCTGAGTGATCTTCGTATGTTTGGGTTTCTGGATTGGACGAGGTATCTTTCTTTGAATTATTTTCCGGGTTTCTGCTCTGGTTCGACATTGACAATATCTCCGAATTTGTAAGTTTTGTTGCCTGATCCTTCATGAGCTAAATCATAACTCAATCTCCCAATGCTTGGAACATAGTCAATGTCTGTTTCATCATCTTTCAACGGCACTGAAGCTTTGGATTGCGATGTCTTTTTATTCAGGTTCACTTTTGTCTTTGTGCTCGACTGAGTTGACACTCCTCCAATAGGTGAGCCGCATGAAGAACAAAATTTAGGTTTAGCCCCAGAGTATGAGACCTTACCTCCACATTCAGTACAATATATATGTTGCATATTATTATATAATAATTGACTGCAAAAAAAATCAATTATTTATATTAAGTATCCACCTATTGCTCTTGCTTGTGCTTTTATAAATTTAAGTAAATAAAGTTCGAAGTCTTCTTCTCCAAATTTTTCCCGAATCTTCACTAGGTCAACATTCCCCTTGACATAGTCTACTCCAAGAATACCTATAATGTTGCCATTAAGAGTCTTGATTGGTACATTGAAAATTGACTTAACCCCCTTGGAATGCAGAAGAGATGAAAATGCATGGTCATCTAGACTGTCGGAGTCAAAACTAAAAAACTTTCCGTCATCAATTAAATGGCTTATATAAGAGTGGTAGTTTGATACTTTATATTCTTGCATCTCGATACATTCTCTACTAGTTCCTTCTGTGACAATCTCATGAGTACAGCTAAATTTCTGCTGATGCCTGCCTGATAAGTAACTGTTTCCATTGTGGAACTCAATCACATATGCTCTGTCTCCACCTAACTCGGTTAAAATGAACTCTAATGCTTTGTATACGTTCCTGCTTTGAAGAGTGTCTTTAATGACCGGGTCCTTGCAGTCAGAATCACAGGAGGCTTGATTCCTGTTTTTAAATATTCTATGTCCGAATATTACACTGCTTAATGTAGCCAGTGCAGTAATCACGGATGCTATTATTGTGGACCAATCTATCATTTAAAAAAATAGTACACTAATTTATTTGTTTTTTAATTTTTTGACTATATATTTAAGTATTTCACTCCTAAAAATATCTGACTCGTTAAATTTAAAGCAATAAATCCCCCTGTCTCTGCTTTCATCGTCGTCAAACACTTTAATCATGTCATTAAAACCGCTCTTTCCGTTGATGTCGCTCTGCATTGTGTCGCCACATACAAAGAGTTTCGTGCCTTCACCAATTCTGGTGATTAACGTAACAAGCTCTCTGAATGTAAAGTTTTGTGATTCATCAGCTATAACGATTTTGTTTAACCAGCTTGCTCCTCGTAAGAAATTGATTGGCATCGCTTGAACTCTACCGCTTTTAATGAGCTCTTGCTTGATAGTCGTTGTTTTTGGCAACATCTCGTCGAGCTTATCTTCTAGTGGAGCCATGTATGGATTAAACTTATCCTCTATGGTGCCAGGAAGGGCTCCAAGGCCTTTTTCCGCACTCTCTATAGCTGTCCTCACATAAAGCAGATCAAGTTCGCCATCCTGCCTTAGTTGCCTAAGGGCAGCGAAAACCGCCATGTATGTTTTAGTGGATCCGGCTGGTCCAGAAACAAAAATTATTTTGCATTCTGGATCTAATGCTATATCTACAAATTTTTTTTGTTTTTCACTCAGTTTCAATCCTTTAATTCGGATCTTAGGCTGAAAGGCGTTATCGTTAATGATTTCAATCTCTTCTTGATTAATTTTTTTTCTTCCCATATGTTTTTGTTAGGATTGTATATAATTACACAAAGTTTAGTGTATAATATATATATTATATGGGAAATTTATCAAAATACGACGTACTTAATTTATTGTCAAAGAAAATGCCTTTTTTTGCGGCCACACAATGGCTAAAAAATCCACATCCAGAATTTGACGGAAAGGCTCCGTCTGACTTGATGAAAGAAGGGGAGATCGAAGCTGTTTATGCTCAATTAGAAGCCGACCTCAACGCTAAAAAGAAAAATGGGTAGAGAATTCGCCAGATTTTCGGTAAAACTGAGCGAGACCTTCGATTTAGGTGAAGGCCTTGATACTGAGTCCCCGGGGGTAACTTCTGCTAATTTTTATGGCCCAGGTGGCTCCCACACTGATGTCACTAATTCCCTTGAAAGCTTGAATGCGCTTGCATCTAATAATACTAAGTATACTATTATTGATATTAAAGACGAAACTCAAGAGCCTCAAGTTGCTGCAAGAGTCATAGCTCAAGGATTAGCATCAGGAAACACTTCAGGAAATTGGACTTTGATCAGCGGCATAGGTTGCACTATTGAGGGTTTTGGTCAAGGGGGTTTCAAAATTACCCCTACTGAGTCAATGGGTCGCTCAATTATAACTTTTGGAGCCGGAGATGGCGTCGTACTATCGGTTGGAAAAAGCAGTGAGTCCTTTACGGTCAATACTCGTAATGGAAATAAAGCTGTCTTCTTTGTGATAACAAAATAATACTCATTTGAAATGAAAATCAATATTATATGGGGCAAGTATGTGGTCTACGATTATGGCCGCGAAGATATATCCACCGCAATAGGAGAAAAATCCATAGACATCAAAGATTCAACAGGAACAGTCGTCTCGAAACTTAAGATCGATACAACAAATAACCAGATTTTAAAGCTACCCACATTGTCACGAGATGTTTCTTATGATATCGAAATAGACGACGGTATCCTTGATGTTCAAAGCGATCTACCTTCGGAAGATGAAGAGCCAGAGCAAGACGGTATAAAAATTAGCGAATTGCCAGCCACATCTGCCCTACAGCAAAGCGATTTGTTTGCAATATCCAGGGACGATGCGGAAGATGGCAGCTATAATCGAACACTGCATGTTACCTTGACTGATTTAATCGCCTCAATCAACCCATTGGCTACATACATTCTGACCGTTAATGGCGTCACTGGGGGCGCAGTAACTCCTTTGGCTCCAGAAAACTACCAAGAAGGTGCGACTGTTACCGCCGGTATAACAATGGAACCAGAGTATAATTTTCTATCTTGGACCTCTGATTGGCCCACTCTAGATGGATCAACTGATGCAAGTTTAAACTTTCAAATGCCCGCGCAAGATGTCACTTTAACACCAAATGTCGAGGTCGCTGACAATAGCACATGGGATCATACTATAAATGAGGCCGGGGCCTTAGGCTTGGGATGGCCTGGATATGATCCGCCTGCTTTAAGATATTCTAACGAAACTACAAAAACCAGCGATTCTAACGATTTCAAATTCTTCTATCATAATAATAGCACATTTACTTATACATCTATTCTTGTATTAGATAACGAGTTTGATTGGGTAAAAACAGAAATTCAGTCTAATCCATCAAATTTACTAGTTGAATATATCGATAATACCGGAACCGTGCTGCAGGATTCTTCCTTGCAAGATTTATCTTATACCGGGCTAGGGATTGAGACTAAATGGTTTGGTGCGAGCTCTAACAATATACAAACAGGCGGGATTCGAGTATTGGGCATATCTGACGACACAGGGGGAGGATTTCCTGGTCAAGTGTATCTCGGCATGCAATATGATCTACCATATCCGCATGTACAAGCTAGGATCACAAAAATAGATACCAACGATACCTTGACCTCACCAAAACTTATAGTATATGATCGTAATGATCCTACATTTGGAGTAGGAGTTTAATCTCTTACTTTTTATTTAAAAAAGAGCGGTACCAATATTCTCCACCTTGCCTCAAGCTGTCATTGCTTTCCCTAATATATTCAAGCAAAGAATCAATCAATAATAATTTTTCTCCTATAAAGTAATTATTTGTTTCGTCCCTGACTTCCTTTATAATATCTTTTGCGAAGTCTATATACGGACATGTATTTGTTGGTATTTGTGGGGCATCTGCCTTGTAATCTTCTATTGTTTTGCGTTTCATATAATTTATTATACACGCAAAAAAAAGCCCTCTGTAGAGGGCTAATAATTTATAATACTATACAACCTTGTTGCCAGGAGGTAAGTCGGCGATTTTGTAAACTTCTGCGGGGTCTTGTTCGGTGACCGTTTTAGTGCAAACATAAAGGGCGGGGCTAGCTCCTGTCACAAGAAGCATTTCTCCGGCTATGGCGTCACTTAAACTGTTTTGTATGTCGGAGCCTGTCCGGATTTTAACACGAAACTCTTTGTTATCTAAGTATTGCCCACTGTATCCTATGTTTTGCATCTAATTATTTACTTTTTTTCTTTTTCCAACCGCTGTCAGAAACAGGTACACATTTGCCGTCTTTTTCTACATATCCCTCGTTGCATTTGGGAGGGTAACCAGCTTTTTCGTCAGCCTTAGATTCTTTTTTTTCTTTGCTTGATTTTTGAGCTTTTTTTAATGCTTTAGGGTCTGGATAGTCCTTGTCGCCTGGTTTGGCAGGCTTGTAATTCTTGCCTTCACGTTTTTTCTTGTCGCGAATATTTTCCCAAAGACCTTTTTTTGCGTCAGACTCTTTCTCTGTTTTCTTATCACCGCCCTTTTTCTTATCGTTGCTTTCTTTCTTGTTTCCACCTTCTTTCTTATCTTTTGAGTCTTTGCTTGTTTTACCTTGCTTATCTTCGATCTTTTTCTGGATTGCAGGTGGAAGCTTTTTTTGTTTGTCAGTCAAAGCCTCTGATTCGTCTAACTCGTTCAATAATTCATCTTCGGCAGAGCTACCTTTGGTAACTTTAGTGACACTCTTCTTGCTCCACATCTTGCAACTCCAATACTTTGCTTTTGTCTTGGGTCCAGGATTATCACAGCCATGACGAGCACGAAAGCTTTTGCGGCGAGCAGGGTCGTCACGCTTGATTTCCATGTTGGGGTCGCCAAAGTTTACTTTTACGACATTGCCTTTTTCGTTTTTGACATATACTGAGAATTTCTTAGGCCCTCCCGAAGTTCTAAATGGCTTGTTTAATTTTTTACCCTTTTTTTCTTCGGCCGCCCAGGATTCCTGGGAGATTTCTTCCGCGTTACCCTCTTCAGCTTCTAGTTGAGCCCGTATTTCTTGTGTGAAGTCTAGTTCTTTCATTATATTATAATGTATATTAAATTATAAATTTTCTATTTTAAATTATTAATTTTTAATTAAATTCACCCATTAGGCAAGGGTCACGAGCCACAATAGCGGAATATCGGGGAGTGTCTCTAACCGGGTTCACCCAGTGCATCGCACCTTTTTCAATGTGTAGCACCCGACCAGGAATGTCATTGTAGAAATTGAATCTTTTGTTGTGTTTGTCCTCTATCACAATACCATCATGTTCCGATGATGTGAACACCATCAAAGCATGCCATGGCCAAGGATCATGGTGTGGTGGTATGTAATCTCCTTGATCGTACCTGTTCACACCAACATATGACCAATCATCAGGTATGTCGATTTCTTTAGCGAATTGAGACAACACCCAATCAACTAGTTGAGGAGTCATGTTATTCAAAGGTTGTTTATCTTCTGGGAGAACCTTTATTGCGGATGACTCGCGATAAGCTAAATTGTAACGTGGATACTTGACGTGATCCATTGAAGACTCAAGTGCTGGGCGATGCCATTGCACATTTTGTTCTATTCTATCAATGAAACTCATAATCTACCTGCGATCCTGGTCCAAGAGTATTTATTATTAGCATTATCATCAAAAAGACTGTAATTTCCTTGACCGATTCCGAACAAATGACCTTTTGCATCTACATACACTGCAAAACCAACACCATCACCATATGCACCAGTGTAACATCTGAACTGAACCGGTGTGGTTGGTGTGTTGGACCGTGTAAATATTAATTGAGCGCTGGTTATACCATTTCCTATCTGTCCGTATCCATTGTTACCAGCAGCATACAGTTGTTTATCATCGCTGAGAGCGTAAGCTGTTGTTTCGGAGCCATAATTGCACAAGAACATTTTGGTGATATTTTTGTCGCTCAAATCTGGTACCAACTCCCATGTGTTTCTGCTGGTAGTATCACCAAGACCAAGTTGTCCGTATGAATTGCGACCACAACTGTATATGTTACCATCTGTCTTCAACACATACGCACTGGCAGAACTTCCACCGGCAACCCAAAAATCAACCACGTCGTTGGTTACTGTGATTTGAGGAGTTCCGGAATGTGTGGTGTTTCCAACTCCCAGTTGACCATAAGCGTTGTAACCCCATGCGTACAACCGACCAGTGGATGTTCTTACATACACAGTTGTGGCGTGACCGTTAGTAACTATTTTCATGTCCACAACTTGTTGGTCTATCATACCTCCTTGAGTAACTTTGTGCCAATTTTGATGTTCAGCTTCTGTACCGGTACTAGTTGTACCATCACCTCGTTGACCATAACTATTACAACCGGTGGTTTCAACAGTACCGTCGTGTTTCAACACGAATCCACACTGACCGTAATATGTGTTTGTATGACCAATACTCGTGGTGGTCCACTGACGACCACCGATGTATGCTTGCTTTACATTGGTATTGATCAACGCTGGTGCTGGCCCCAACGTATTCATTTGATTATTATTTATACCCAAACCAAACAGATAACCATGTGGATTGTGACCTGAGCCATACAAATCACCATTTTCCATCAAATAGTAAAATGTTTTATGATTGTGGGATCCAGTGGAAACGTGGATACATTTCAGATCTTCTGGTAAATCCACTTGACCAATCCAATTATTAGTCATGTGGGTTCCATCCTTGTAACCCAATTGTCTATTGTCATTTAAACCAGTGGCGTAACATTTACCTGTTTTGGAAATTATAAACATATTGTCATGACCTTCGAACACCTTGTCCGCTAGTTCACCGTCTGGTAAAGGTAAATTAAGGAAGGCACCATGATTGCTGCTATTACCAGCGCAATGATAGCTTGTGCCACCAAAAACACGAGCCTGATGCGCTTGATCGATCAACGCCATTTTATGAGTATGATCGTGCATTATACCGTCACCATGTCCAAATTCTGAGAATTTTTCAACAAGCGTGGAGTCTAGTTGTCCACCACCGGTGTCGTCAAGAGTTAATTGATAAACAGGATCTGATGCCGTACCTATGTTCTTGTAACTTTTTCCAAATTTTTTCATATCTTAATATAAGATTACACAAGAATCTTATTTTCGGCGGCATATTCTGTCGCCAATCTCAACACGACCCCCACACTCATGCCAGACATTATTTCTTTTTTTGTTTTTTTTATTCAACTATACAGTATTTATTATAAAATATTATAAAATTTGTATTGTTTTATTTTTTGCTATACATTTTTATCCCCTTCCAATTTTTTTAAAAACCCTTTTTTGATTTTTTACCCGCCGATTTTTTTTGATTTAGTAAATTATATAAAGTTATAATATTCAAAATTGAGAATGAAGATACCCACCCCCCCCGCTATTTAGAAAGTCATACCTTCGTATAAATTCAAAAAAGTACCCCCGGGGTCGGATTAATTTTCTTTAAAATAATTGCCAATTAGTTTGACGTCACCTCTTTTTTGCCTTACCTTGTATATATGAACTTAATAATAGATAACTTAAAAATTGATCAAGTCGAGCATATCGAGTCTAACCTTGTAAATGTGTTTTGTGAGCTTGACTCAGGCAAAGACTGCTACGAAGGTGGTGTTGACGTTGACATAGTAGTAAGAGGAGATGACGACCGCATTCTTGTTGACGCTGTAAAAATTAACTGCGTAGAAGACGAAAGCGGTAATGAAGTTGAGGCTACTTTTAATGCAAAGGCGTTAGAAAATAAGTTTGAAACCTTACTTGGTAAAGTTCTACATAGTAAATTCACTAACCAAAACGAAAGAGAACTTGTTGAGGCATTAAGCTAAAATAATTGCCAATAAGTTTGACGTAAGTTAAAAAATATACGATAGTAGTAATATGAACGAATTAGATATAATAAACACAGAAGCACGGATCAAACACATTAAATCCGTAATAGCAAATACACGTAAGAACTCAACGAACGTTGAAGCCGATGAAATTGCCATTGAAGAACTTGCCTTGCCCGAACTAGCAAGAGCAGAAAAGAGGCTTGCCGAACTTAAGGCTAGCAGTGCAAAGCTTGACAAGTTCCTCGACAAGTTGGAAGCGCGCCATACTCACTTAAAATAAGTTTGACACAATTAACTAAATAGACAATAGTAATAACATGACAGAACAATTAGAAACATTCATGACAGAAGAACTCGGTATCATCGACCGCTTGGGCAGAGACCCACTTGAGGGACTTGACCTCTTCGAGGACGTAGGCGGTAACATATGGACACTTGACCAAATCATCCACGAATTCAATAACCAATGAGCGCCGAAAGAGTACCATACCCCGAACTTGATTGCTCCATTGCAATGAGCAAGGCACGCGGCAACCTAAACTTTCTTGTGAATAGAACTAAGGAAGAATGGAGCGAAACCTTTACCACAGCGCAAGCCATACAAGATGCCCATGCTGCGCTTGTACTAGCACAAGAAGAATACGAGAAAGTCTTGACTTTACTCAGAGAATCTACTAAATTATAAGCATGAAATTAGTTCTCACAACAATAGGTCAAGGCAAGGTCGCCATAGTAGAAAGCGCCGAAAAGGCGGATGAACGTAAAGGGGAAATGTACATCAGCCATGCAGTAGCAAGGTACAATGTGGAAAAAGGCAACTTTGTAGATGTATCAGCCAAAGGATGGAATCCCGAAGGTCGTCTCTATGTGCTAGCCGAAGACATGTAAGTCGTTGAGTATCAGGCGCTTATGGCGCCCTGGCCCGCCTAAGTCGTTGACTATCAGTGGGTTACGGGTTTAATTACACCATTCGGCGTCTTCTCCTTGTTCGTCCATTAGCCACTCGTCTAGTGCGTAGGTGTCAAGGTCAGGATCGTTATAGCTCACCCCGTCAGGGGTGACAGGGGTGCCGCAATCTACTAGCGCTTGAGCTAGGTCTTTGTAGTGAACGAACCGACGCGCCTTCTTATAAAGACTCCGGTCGTTGCCTAGCCATAGCGCTACGTTCCAAGTCTCCCAATTCTTCCATCCGTTGTATGTTGTATCTGTCATAATTAACTTTCTTTGAATTCTTTTATAATTTGTTCCATTTGTGAAAGTACAGATTTTTTGTTTCCTTTGAATCCGTACTCAGTTTTTGCGATTGAATATGCTGATTGACCTCTTCCCTTCATTCCAAGACACTCTAACTTGAGCGCGGATCTTATACTGAGAAATCGAAACATATCAATTTGTTCGGGTGTTTTTAATACTAACATAATAATAATCTAGTTGAGTTTTTCGGTTTTGTCAAATTAAATAACAAGGCAATTAGCGATAGCCATTTGGTCAATAGCATCACAAATCTGTTCTTTCTCAAGTTCTGCATTGATGATTGTACCTTGTGACCAATTACAACCTGCATCTGCATCGATTTTCTCTGAGTCGATAATTTGTTGAAGTTGGTTAATTCTTTCGTTGAGTTCTTTTAATGTTGTCATAATAGTAAACTAACACCCTAACCTAATTATAGCAAGAAAAAAGTTAAATTAAATGCATGTTGCCATAAGCACTTGACTATCAGGCACTTATGGCGCCCCGGCCCGCCTAAGTCGTTGACCATCAACAACTTAGGGGGGATTATGCTACTTTTCCCAAGTGTCGTCTTGCCCAAGCATACATTGAAACATAAGAAAGAAAGCAAAGAATGTGGGCGTCAAGAAGAAAAAGTAAATAATAAATTCTAAAATACTCACTTGTAAAGTCCTTTCATTTGGTCGCTAATACCAAGATCCAAATCCTCTTCGTCAATCGACTCGGCAGTAGGGTTGTAATCAATAAGAGACATCTCGTCTTCGATGTCATGCTTTTGATTGTCAAGTAATCCATGCTCGCCCAAAACCTCTTGAGACTTAATCTCTGAAACAAAATCTTCTAGAGACTTGTTGAGACCAAGACCTTTAGGCGATTGGACGGCGTGCTTAATGATGGATAATCTTTGTTCTTGTGTTAATGTCATAGTTTTAATTGTTTTAATTGTTTATCATTTATAGACTGTCTCATTAAATAAGTCAATTCATTATCATACTTTTGTTGCTCTTTAGCTGACTCAAGAGCATAATTTGCTTCAATACCGCATTTAACTAAAAGATTTACTTGTTGAAATGTTTCTAGTCTTAGTTTAGCTTTTGACTTTCTATAATTAGCTTGAAGTTTGTTTTGTTTTTGTCGGGTTGCTTCTTTTTGGATAAGCGAGATTCTTTCTTGTTTTTTTAATGTCATAATAGTAAATTAGTTTAATGGTAATGCTTTGTCAAGCCTTGTGATAACAAATCGCCTAATGTTTTTAAGCACATCTCTTAATTTTATTTCAACCCTTGCTCTACTTACATCAATCTCTTCCCCTATCTCTCTGAGTTTCATCTTATGCCAATAGCGCATTTCTAATAGTTCTGAGTCTTCATTGTTCAAGCGAGCCATAACTTGCTCGATGTAATCTTTTGTTTCGTATGGTGTCATAATAGTAAGGTAAATTAGTTTTAGGAGTTAAGCAAGCTTTTTTCTTCACGAATTGCAACGAGTAAATCTTCGTGAGCTTTTCCGTCAAGTTGAAATTGTCTCATGAGTTTAGAAATGTCAATAGGTTTTTGCCATCCTAGCACATCATCATATAAAGAAAGAGGAACTTTCTTTCTGTCTCCGCCCTCATCAAATTGAGCACCAAACACTGCAACTTCAAAAGTTTCATGCTGATAAGTACCATAAGGCAAAGACCAATCGTCTTCTATGTCGCCCGCAATAACAGAAAATAAATATCCGTTGTCAAGCTCAAGTGATGCAGTCCATCTTTTAATATCTTTGTGGTGTGTGAATTTTAAATCATTGAATGTTTTCATATAATAATAAACTAAATTAGTTTGTTTTGTTTGTCAACTATTATCTTCAAGGCTTGCCCACTCTGCTTCGCCCGCAATAATATCCATGATGTCAGAAATAACTTGATCGTAAATTTTAGCATCCATTCTGTGATACTTCTT
>Ga0181416_1000004_pt1 | contig 71822 bp, 82 predicted proteins | sample 39SPOviralmetaG_FD_130141 | JGI IMG/M metagenome (GOLD analysis project Ga0181416, IMG submission 130141) | Marine viral communities from the oligotrophic San Pedro Time Series (SPOT) site, San Pedro Channel, CA, USA - 39 SPOT_SRF_2013-01-16 | ecosystem: Environmental > Aquatic > Marine > Strait... | reverse complement strand
GGTGACCAAGGAAACGCTTTATCTCGTTCTCCATGTCCTCTTCCTCTATCTCCCTTATGTAGCTCTCCTTGCTCATTTAAGATTTCTCCATTCGAAGAGCCTATCAACGACACCGATGACCAGCAGGCTTAATATTGATGTTAATAGTAGATTCATTTGTATAACCCTTTATTTATCTCTTTTAAAAACTTTCTTATGTTATATATGCAGAACACGGCTATCACACCGAGCGCTATGTAATCAAACATCTAATGTCCCCTCATCGAATCCGTCCAATGACCCCTTCTTGGCTCCAAATCCCTTCCGAACCTATACGATACCACCACCGCTATTGTCCAAAATATTATCTCAAACACCACGACCACCTCCTCATTAATCTCTTCCAAAATCTTGGGCTTCTTCGAATCATCAACATCAACACATCCATTTGTTCGGCTTCCTCTCGTTCGTTCATACCTCGTCCTCTATCGATGGGTAGCCCCAATCGCCTCTTATTCCCTCGACGTTCGAGTTTAAGGAATGATTTTCGGGCAGACCATCCTCGCTCTCATCGATTGGGAATCCGTCCTTGGTTGGCGTTTGTTCCTCTATCCACTCACCAAGATATGAAAACATTAATCTTATATTGTAATAGATGTAATAACCGAGACTCTTAATCATTTTAGTTCCTCTCCACCGTCGATTGCCCTTGATAGCGGACTACCCAATAACTCGAATTGTGTATCCGATATTTGACGTATTTCGTATTTTTGAGCTTCAACGTAGTTGTGTTTTAGATAGGCCCTTGGAAAGACCTTGATTGAATTATTGAGTTCATCTCTTGGAAGTTCACCTTCGGAATCGTTTACGATTTCGGAGGATTCAAGCTTCAATGTAATCAATGTTGGTGAAGATGTAGTTTCATAACCTGATATGAAAGAAAATAACATTATTAGAACTAATTTTTTCATTGAGACCCTTTTGTCAATAAGTATAACTTAGTATTTGTTTATTAAAAATTTTTTTCTCATCCATTAAACATATCCCAAATGTGCTTAAAAAATAATCCTACAAAACCGGTGCCTATAACTCCTCTCCACTTTGTGGTGTTGGTTCGGAACTGAGAATTTAGCTTCGTCTCCGCCCATAGACCCTCATGTGGATTAAACAAATTATCTTTAATGAATTTTAAATCAGTTCTGTTCTTCATATGTTCAGCTTCATTGTGAATTTTTATTTCATTAATGGTATTTTTTATGGTGTCTATCTTCTCGTGTATTATTTCGAACTCTTTTCTATCTGCTTGGTTCATTTATTATTTCCTTATGTATCGGATTAAGTAAATCCAATATCCAATTACTAATAGTAATAGTATTATTATTTTTAGTTCCATATATTATGGAAAACCACAGGCATTGGGAAATCGTCTTAAAGATAAATATTACTCACTATCTTTTTCATCATACACTTCTTCCAATTTTTTACGTAAAAGTGTAACATTTTTTGGTGTTGTTAGCATTCTACCCGTTGGTTTGACTATGAAGAAACAATTATAGCATAATAGGTGTAGATTGTCTAGTCTATGATTAGTACCATCACCATCAAAGAAATTGATTAGAAATGGGCCTCTTAAATCCTTATCCCTCACATCGGAATAACCGCAGTTACTACATTCTTGAGCGACGTAACCATTACGAATAACTCTCTCTTGTAACTTCCAATGTGGGTAGTTAGGATTTTTGCCCTCGAATATATCTTGTAACTTTATGCCCCAACCAGTATTACCCTTTGTGGTGATACCAACACCTGATTGATTTTTATTTTGCTCAAACAAGTCATATTTTATAGCGTACTTCTTAAATGTATTATACGCCACACCAGCGAATTGCGCAGCCGCCTTAATTGACAACGTAGCATTTATAGCCGCCTCAATTTTTCCCTTTGGTATCGGTTTGCTTTTGAACGGATTCTTTTTCTTTGGTCTGTTCTCAAACTCGTTTAGCTTTGATATATCCATTAGCCTAAATGACCACCCTCATACTCATCTAAAAATTTTTCGTAAGCTTCGTTTGTACACCCATAATCATGTGCACTATTTGAATTTGTCTTAGCGTGCATTAGGTCACGTGAATAGTAATACTCTTTACTGTTTAGCTTATTTAACTCTTCAACGATAGCATCTGCAATAACCTCGCGAGCTGATTCGGAATATAAATTAGCTTCCTTAAGTTTTTCTAGTACGTCTATTATAACCTGTTTCATTTTCTCGTTGTTCTTTTGGTGCGTCTAGTACGTCTAGCTTTTCTCTTAGGTCTAACTGCTACCTTTTCACCAACTATGATTTTGGTTAGTGCATCTGCTGCTTCTTGAAATGTCATGTTTACTCCTTTTCTATATCTAAATTTTTGCTCTCTTCGTGCCACCATTGATAGTTCATCATTGGTGTGTGTTTAGTTTTTACCACCTTAACTTCGAATATTTTATCAAAGTCAGCTTCTGATAATCTTTTTATATTCATAAAATATTGTTTAGCGTGAGTATCTGATAACGTTACCTTATCTATAGCTTCGTCACCACCTCTGTGAACTAACTTGAATGTCATGTATTTAACTCCTATTTAAGAACTATTCCAAAAAAAGCTTCTCCCTCTTCCCAAAAAGCGCCTAAAATTAAAGTATCACCGACCATGCTTTGGACGGGTGCTATCATATTATTAATCTCACCATCTTGATTACTATAACTAGCCCTATTGGTTGTAGGTACTGTAAATCCATTGAAACCTGTTATGTATGATGTATCAGTTGCAACATAACGACCGTCCCAATCACTAAATCTTTCTTTGATTATATATCCTAAAGTGTCATTTAACTGCCAATATAAATTACTCTCCCAAGTAACCCTAAAATTATCTAAGTAATACGCGTTTGATACTTTAGCTGAAACCCTATGTAGAGTTTGCCAATTATCTTTGTTTAATTCTAACTGAAAATATCCATTCTTATCTTGTGGTAGTCTCATATCAAATGTTAATTCACCTGAGTAATCACGACTAGCATCCTCACATGATATAAATAAGCAGCTAAGAACTGCTAGACATATTAGTTTTAGATTTTTGACTGACATTCTTTTTTTCCTTTTTCTTTTCATTTATTTTACCGTTGGTCTTGATGCGAGCTTGTTCTTTTTGAACCTCTTCCTCTACCTCATCCCAATCTTCCCAATTATGTACCTTTGGCATCTATTATAACTCCTCTAAGTTACGAATAAAAAATATAAAAGTCAAGCTTTTATTTTCCATTTTTCTAATTTGTTTAAAAATTCTTCGATAGTATAATACTTCTTTTGCTCGTCCACTATCTTTAATCGTTCTAACAACTCTGGCTTATCAACCACAATTCTATTCAATATTGAAAGCCCTAGCGATGGATAGAACACTTTAAAACTTTCTTCACCCAACATATTTGTTTCATACATCAAGTCTTTCTCGTTGTCACCATCTAATAATAAGTAGTATATCATTCTCTAATAATTAAATCTGATTCATAGGTTTCTAATGAGTTAATATTAAATGTAAATATATCATATTCCATATCACCAACTTCAGCTGAGTCATTGAACATCTCTGAAAGATTCACTATCACCTGAAAGTTATTAGCATTTAACATTTTAGCATCGAACTCAACAATGATATTATTATTCTTTTCATTGTCATATGGTTTAACCCTATCTGATAAATCAAAGGCTGTGTTTCTTTGTTCCTCTTTTATGTAATCGTTATATTCACAATCAACATATATTGTAGAACACCAAGGCTCTAATTCTTTTAATAGATTTGCGTCACAATTTTTAACCACAAAACCAATATCATATTTTGGTGGTATGATAGGATACATCTTATTATCATGTTTGACCATGTGACCCCATTTACGAATAAAGTTTCTTGTACTACGTAAATTCTGAGCCAACCACTCACTTGACTCTCTACCTTTCATAAATACTTGACCAGCTGGATTCCTTAATGCTCCATCCTTGAATCTACTACCTCTACAGGTCATATGATAAACAAAACCCTCCCAAGTTTGAACTAAATCATAACCAGCTAACACGAATCTATTGAAAATATCACTATCCTCTTTTGATTGTGGTGCGTATAGTGGGTCGTGTCCATTTATCGCTTGGAAGTCGTCTTTGTATATAGCCCATGGAGCGAATATACCTTTTGATGTTTCACCACCTATGTTTAAATTTTCTATATAGTCCATTAACTTTTGTTCTTGGAATTCCTCTGGCTCAATACCACAATCATATAACAGTTTCTCTGGCCCATCGGGATGTAATGGTGGTTCTATTCTTGTAGCTGATACGACAACACCTGGCTCAATGTGTTTGATAATCATCTCATCAAGATTTGGACAAGCATACATATCAGCGTGATATATCATTACGATATCATTTGTAGCATAATCGTTAACGAGGGTATCATATAGAATGGTGTGCCCTAACCTATTTGGCCCCTCGTTACGATGTATTTTTACATTTGGGTCTTTCTCTGCTATCTCTTGCATCCACTCCCAAGTTCCGTCGTCTGAAAAATCATCAGCCCAACATATCTCGTGTATGTGTCCAAGATTTTTACGAATACTATTATATGACCATTTAAGGTATTTTAGATTATTTCTACTTGGTTGTATAAAACTAATTGGTTTCATTATTGAAACTCTCTTTCCACTTTTCTTCGGTGTAGTATTTGCTAAATCCTTCTATGGCTATTTGACTACACTCGTTATAAAAATAAGTATCTTCTTTTAATTGTTTCGCTATTTTTTTTGCCTCAAACAAGTCACCAGGATCCACCATGGTATTATTATGTAACAACTCTTGCGTATCTAAACCACGATATCCAATACAAGGTATTCCATGAAAAGCACAATTCATAGCAAATGTACCAGCTGCATGTGTTCTCATCAAGTGAATACCTATATTATATTGTGATAAACAATCTATCCACTCTCTCCAACTCATGTATGGTAGATATTTAATATCAGATATCATGTTTTCTTGTTCTTGTTTTCTACCCATTGACGGAGCTGATATAGGGTCATCAATCTCTCTTGCAACTACGTAGGAATCAAAACCACCATACCAACTAACAAAGTTACCACCTATCATTGTGGCATCTCCCCATTCACTTCTTGGAATTAATCCCTCAGGTATCATCAAACTTCTCATTACTCTTACATCTTCACAACCTAACCCCTTATAATATTTTATATCAGAGTAATTATGACAATAAACCCAATCAGCATCCATAAGACAATTATAATAATGAAACTGATTAGTTATGTCATAGTCCTGAAAGAACCAATGTGGCCCCTCTTGCATAACGGCAACTTTATCACAAATTTGTCTTATATGATTTAAATCAACGTTCGGATTATTTTTTGGGATTATTACTATACCCAAATCAAAATGTTCATTAGGTAAATTCGTTAAGTGACACATTGGTGCATCAAGTGCTAAACACCAAGCTACTTCTGTTCTAGCGTTTGGAAAATCTCTTGGGTATCTTTGATTCTCACCCACCTCTGAAAAAAATGCTACTTTCATATTATCCTCTATAAGCCATAACGTTATCATAATCGATTTTTAGTCTTGGGTAAAACTTAGGTTCTAAAAATCTAAAAATATCTTGGTCTTGAGAACCCAAAGGATAATCTTTAGGCTCACTAGCCAAATAATCTCTGTAGTCATCCATTGTTACACCTGGTGGATTTGCATACGACATAGCTGATTCTATAACCTCTTTAATAAAGTCTGTTCTACCAATGTAAACACCACTATTTAGATACCTACCATTATCTTTATTTATATCTAATACCTGATTAAATATATCTGGCATACAATTGTAACCATCTAAAGATGTTGTTGACATAAAAAGTGCTTCACAATCAAAACCTAAGAATATATCAATAACTTTTTGTGGGTCATCTTTAAATATCACATCAATAGCGTCAACACACATAAAATATTCCGTTTTACATTCTCCACTATTTAAATAACGATTTAACAACTCAAATTTAAACGTATTTCTCCAAGGTAATCTATCGTCCCTTAACACTTTTAATTGGACACCAAGATACTCAAGATTTTGCTCTAAAATAGATATGTCCTCATAACCCTTGAGGTGGTCTATTATTCTGTCTTCCATTGAGCCTTTATTTCTACAAGTAACTATCGTCAAGTCTTTTGGTAATTCAAAACAATCAGGTTGAAGTCTTTGTTTTAATCTAGCAAACTCTGTTTTTACTAAATGCCTGTCGTGTATTATTGGCTGTCTTATATCCATCCTATCTCCGTCAATATATCTTGTACAGCTTTTTCGTAACCATGCTCATTAGCTCTATTGCCTGTAACAAATCCTCTCTCACCCTCAATACAATATTTACTAACTCTCTTTACGTCAGAAAACCATCTTATTTTGGGGACTAAATTATGTTCATAAAGAAACTCTCTGAAAGTTCCAGCGTGAGCGTTCCAAGCTGATATACCATCGTAACCAACACTATTAGTTTCTCCCACTCTATTGACAACACCTAATCCACCCTCTTCATACATATTAAATCTATTATTAGGTAAAAGGTCAATTAATTCTTTCTTATAAAAACAAAACGAACCTCGTGGTGTTAACGCTTTCGGTATATTTTCTGTATAACCATTATCAAGAAAATACCAATCATCATCTAAACTAATTTTAGTTGTCTTGACTTGATGATTAGCTGAACCATATCTATCAGAGTTAGGTTTTAAAACATCGACTCTCTTATCCATATCAACAAATAATTGGTCAGATAATATTAAATTATCATCGTGAGTTATTAATATAGAATCGTATTGAGTGTAATCATTTTTATCAGCCCATTGATTAAAACACTCCATGTCACCGACAGTATTTTCTTCTTCTGAATAACCCCATCCAAGCTCTTCGATTTCTTTTTTTGTTATTGGTGCCTCATACATCAATAAATCTAACTCTTCCCAAAAACTCTCTAAATTAGAGTGGTTTCTCACATTTTCTTTTTCAAGAATTGTATTTTCATCATCAGGTGAGCGATGAGCTACAGAATGATAGTCTACAGACCACCCATCTGGCACCTCTTGCTTAATCATTTGTTGATAAAAATGAGAACTATAATGCCAGCCCGTAGCTACAACTAATACTTTCATGATATCCTCGATAGTGAGTATTTTACATTTTCTGTCAACACTTCATAACCTATTTCTGATTTAACATCGTTCATTTTTTTGAAACCATCTTGAACATATTTGTCTCTCTCAACTGAACCACCCTCAAAATAAACCACGGAACCTCCCATATTAATCTGCTCTCTCACACAATTATTTAAATCTTCTAGCTTATTACCATTATTATTAACATCAAAATACATAAAATCAAATTGTTCTGGTTCTTTAATCCAATCGTAAAAATCTAAGTGATTTAGTTGTACATAGTCTCTTACAGCCCACGCGTCAATATTAATTTGACAATTCCATTGACTTCCCCAATAACTATCATCCCATATATCATAGGATTTTATCTTTCCATCTATATTATTATCCTTTAGAGCTTGTGCCATGGTGATAGTTGTCACGCCTGATGCTGGGCCAAATTCAATAATTGTTTTGGGTTTTAGAGCTGATACCGCATCATATAATTTTGGTAACCATTCGTATTTACCGTGACTTGGAATTTTCATTTATATAACTTTACCTTTTCTATTATTGTTTCAAAATCATTGAATGATAGCTTTTCATTCATTGGTAATGAAACAACCTTATCATTTAAATATTCTGATTTAGGACAATCAAATCTCCAATTTTTTGAATATATGTCATTGAGATGTAGAGCTGGATAATGGATACCTACCATAACACCACTCTCTCTCATTTTTTCAACAAATTTTTTGTTATTTTTTGTTTCAATTATATAGAGATGGGTGCTTTTATTTTCACAACCAAATTCTTTATTATACCTATCACATAATTGTTTCAAAGCCCTTTGTTTTTTTTCAAAGTGTTTAAAGTTTCTTAATATGATATCAGCTTGAAATGAACTCATGTACATCTTGTAACCAGGAAAACTAATTTTTCTTTCCCAATTGTTATCTGAGTATGACATACCATTTAATACTGCCGACTTATAATATTCATACTTGTCCTTATCATTTGTAACTATCATACCACCATCTAAGCCACTTAATGGTTTAGTCGGATAAAAACTGAATATCATTAGGTCTTCATCGTTACATTCTTTTTTAAATTGATTTTTTTCTAACTTTTGAGCTGAATCTACAACCTTATAATCTTTAAATTGATGAAGAACATAAGAGTCACCCATCCACTCAACATCATCTACAAAGTTTAATTTGTGAAAGAAACCGCTTGTCAAGGCTGCGTTTGCAACTACAGGTGGTATCATACTTGGAATGTTAATTGTAACTGGCTCTCTAACGTAGGTTCTTTTTTCTTTCATAATCAAAAATATAGCACTTGTGGCGCTGTTAACCGCACAAGCATATTTAGCACCAACATAATTAGCTATATTTTTTTCTAATTCTTCAACACCCTTGTCATGTAGACTATGTGAATAATCAGATGTATCTATCTTATGATTTTGAATGTGAAATAGTTGAATCATCTAATAACCTTTTCATTTTGTCTATGTTCATACTACTATTTGGATTTACCTCAACGTCAGATATATCTCTAACACTTATCTTACCTACCTCAGGCTCATGAGGTTTTACAAAGTCATAAACAGTCTGAGCCTCTCCACCAACATTTATTATACCCACCTCATCTAATAATTTTAAAGTCACATCAGCCGCTTCGTCAGCATACATATGAGAACTTATGACATCGGTAAATGCTTTTTTGTGTGGAAATGGAACAGCGTTCATGCAAGCTCTTAATATTAAAAATTTATCTATGTAATGATGAACTGCACATTCACCACCTAACTTAGACCATCCATAAGCATTAAATGGTTTTAGTCCATATTCCTCATCTTGATTACCAAATAAACCAGGATAAACATAGTTTGTTGATATGTAAATCATCTTCTTATCGAATCTTTCACACATCATAGCTATATTACAAGTTCCAACTATGTTAGTGTTTATGCTTAAGGTCGGATTCTCTTTATGTCTTCTCATTGGTGATGATAGACCACCTGAATGTATTACATAATCAAAATCTTTTTGATTCGCATAAAAATACTTTTCACAATCCCAAAATTTAGTAAAATCCATTTCTTGTCTTGTTGGAAGTAAAACCTGATAATTATCATCATCTTTTGTAATATTATTTATGTGCTGAGCAAATCTACCAGCACCACCTGTAACCATTATTTTTTTCATTTAAATAACTCCATTTGATTATAAAATTTAGCTTTAACCATTGGTACATCATCGTTATCTGATATTCTCCAATACACCACACCTAATGCTTTTCTATCTAGACCCTTAGTTATTTCGGGTAATCCATGCCAAGAGTTTGCTGAACATCTAAAAACATTTAGAGTATTAAATTCATACTTTAATTTAGCACCAGAGTATTGTCCATCAAAGAGACGTAAATCAAACGACTCGTCATAGTCTTCAGAAATGCAAAGTATTACGCTGTAACACCTAACCCAATTCGTGTGCACCCCATGATGACTTGCATCGACGTGCATACCTAAATATCCACCCTCATCATTACGATTTGGTGTATTCATCATACCACCACCATAAAATTCATGGTCTGGAAAACATTTTAGTTGTTCCACAAAATAATCATTTGGGTTAAAGTTTTCACATATGTAATCTAAGACAGCCAATGCTGCTGGTGGATAATTTTTTCTACCCAACTCTGAACAATATTGTATTTGTCCATCATTTTCGCCATCACCATATTCAACCCAACTATCTAATTGTTCAAAACTTTCTGCAGCCGCTCTAACTAATGTTTCGTTTTTAACAAAGTTTGGTATTGAAATGTGCGGAAATGGTATCTCTTCCATCAATCACTCCCTTTTAGTTTTAAGAATTCTTCATAGTCTTCTATGTAATCATCTTTATTATAATTAGTGTTAGCTATCACCAATAACACACTATTTTTTTCAACGTAAATTTGTTCATCCCAAATCATCTCTGGTATATAAATCGCATCGTTTGGTTCACATAATACGTATCTCTCACGATTCTCAGCATCATCACAAATTACATCTACACGACCTGATAGACAAATCAACACTTGTTTTGTTTTGTGGTGAGCGTGTTTCCCTCTATCATTTTGGTCTTTGACCCCATACACATAAAATATTCTTTTTGATTTAAATGGTATATCTGTTCCAAATTCTATTGGGGTTAAACAACCATCTGGCTCATCAAAAGTCCGTAGGGTAAACTTTTTTACATCAGTTAAATTAGTCAATTATCCTAACCTCCGGCACGTGAGTTATAAACTTACCACCATTTTTTAGAAAATCCTTTTCGTTTTCTCTAATTAAATCAACGAAGTTCCAAGCACCTAAGAAAGCATAATCATAATCTGATAGATTTATCTTTTCTCTATCCACAACTTTTATATGCATACCAGGTGAATACAGACCTTGTTTAGCGGGTGTCGTATCTGATATAAAATCTATCATTGATGAATCAATACCACAATAATTAAAAACCGTCGTTGATTTTGATGTTGCACCTAAACTTATAACATGAAAACCATCGCTACTTAAATCACATAATATATTTCTTAATTCGTCCTTTGACCTTTGAACCTTATCAGCAAACACTTCATATGTTTCAAATTTATCCACACCAAATATTTTTTCGTTTTCAATTATCTTAACGACATTCTCTTCAAAATCAATCATATCTGAGTTTATGTTTAGTTTTCTAGCGTATATCCTATTTGAACCACCATGAACATTATCTAGTTGGTCTACTTTAAAAATAGTAAGTCCGTTTCTCTGTAGTACGTTCTGTAATGCAGTCACAGAGAATATATGAGCGTGTTCATCATAAATTTGGTCGTAAGAACCTCTTTTCAACATTTCAAGTAACGATGGGTCTTCAAATACAAACATACCCTTATCATCTAATAAATTATAGACCGCTGTAAAACAATCGTCTAAATCTTGAACATGACATATGCAATTTGCAGAGTAAATTAAATCCATCTTACCATGCCAACCTAATATTCTTTCAGCTAACTTTGTATCCCAAAAATCCGTATAGGTGTTATATCCCATGTGGGCAGTTTTTAAAGCAAAGTTATCACAAGGTTCGACACAATATGCTGTCTTTTTATCAAAGTTTGTTATAAAAGGGCCATCATTAGAACCTATCTCTAATACTTTTTCGGTTTTATATCTAAGTTTTTTTCTGTAATCAACTAATTCAGTTGCAGTTCTCTTAAAGTGTTCAACCATTGGTGTTGATAAAGAAGTATGATATGTATAATCATCATTAAACATTAATTCTGGTTTAACAAAATCTTTTAATGATACCAAATTAGTTTCATCATCAAATACAACTTTTAAATCAAAAAAGAACTCATCTTTGAATTCCTCTTTTTTTAGAAATTTGTTAGCTATTGGTTGTCTACCCAAATCTAAAAATTCTTTTTTCATTTTATTTCTCTCCAATTCTTAAAAATAATAAATCTTTCTGCACTACTTCTTCTCCATTATAATGTTCACCGATACTCATTTTTTGTGTAAACCCGATTTCTTTCATATAATCAAGTGTTTCTTGTTGACTGGGGGCCCCTTCATTATATTCTATGTAGGATACTTCTAATATTATCGCTGATGCTCTACTAACCAAATTTTCACCACCTTTTAAAATATCTAACTCTGAACCTTGTGTGTCCACCTTGATTAAGTCAAATACAGCATCATCCTCAAAAATATCATCTAATCTTTTTAGCATAACTTTACTCTCTTGAACTAATTGTGGTATGTCCCAATAGTTATGCTCTTTGTAATAAGAATTACCCTCCGTCTGAGGTTTATCACTTCTTGTATAAAAAGTGACCTCTCTCACTTCATCACCTAAAGCTGCTATCAAAGATGAGTCTCCATTTACCGTTGCTAATTTATTTAACGTATCCTTATGTAATGGATTAGCTTCTATCATAAAAACACCAACATCTGGCCAAACTCTTTTTGACCAACCATGAAATTGACCAGTATGAGCACCAATATCTAAAATAGATTTTGGGTTAATTCCGAGGTCTCTGACTTCTTCAAGTCTCATAGTCTCACCATCTCTATACGCCATTTAATTTCTCCAATTCTTCAACACCATGACAAACTTCTTTTATCTTATCATAATATTTTCCATGACCTTTACTTTTGTTTTCTCCCCAAGGTTTATGTACACCAAACGGAGCCTTATTTTTTAAGGGATAGATATATCCGTTATCTATTGAAAACGATAGCACCTCTTCATATGTGGGTTTTTGTTCAGTCATTTCAGACACAAAATAATCTTCACATGGATTACCACCATTATCTAAATAAGCTTGTAATTTATTCTCTATGATATCTAACATAAAACTTTTTTTTCTGAGAGATAATCCACCATTCATAACCCTATTATATTTATCGTGTAAGACTCCCATATCACTTCCCCAATAACCACCAATATAATCTAAGTGTTCAAATTGCTCTATTTTGTAATCTGAGTTTACACATAACATAGAATCACACTCAAAGTATAACACAATCTCGCCAACCACTTTGTCCCAAAAACTCTTAGTTAACATAATCTGTAAACTTGAATCATCTGCAGTTATTTCATCAATACCAAGGTCAGACATATGTACTTTATTTTTTATTTGTTTTGTACATTCCTTTACGTATTCTTTATTTGTCGTTCCATGAAATACTTGTAATTCCCAATCCTTTGGTAAAACTGAAGTTACATTTTCTAAAACAAATGGTAATGCCTTATGCTCTCTTGTTTCAACTATGACCGCTACTTTTTTCATTAAAAATCCAAAAATGATAAGGTTGTTGGCCAGACATAATTTTGATAACTATTTAAACCTGTCTCGATTTTACATTGAACCATTTTATCTCTAAGGTCAGACATCTCTTGAACTGATATATGTTTAGTTGAATCTATAGTGTTTTCACTATTTTGAAAATCTTCCATTAAAGACATTGATAGCGTGTCTCCATCTTCAACAATAATGTACCCATATAGCTCGTTCCATTGATTACTTGAGGTATGTAAATCCTCTATTACATAAATACCATTATTTTTTAAATGTTTATAAAGCACTTTTAATGATACTTGTTGTTGCCTCATCGAGTGACCACCATCATCTATGATTATATCAAAATCCACTCCATGCTCAACGACAAATTTATTTAAATCCACTACATCAGATTGGTCACCTCTAAAAACAAATGACCTATCTTTGTCTCTCTCATCCCAACCATTTACCATTACCATGTCTCTACCTGTTCTTTTGTCGTGTACTTTATCCTCATATACTATTCTATTATCTATAGCATAAACATTTGCGTTTGGGAAATAATCCAACCACATTAAATGAGAACCACCTGTATTCAATCCAATCTCTAATATTTTAGTAACATCATTTCTGATACTCTCAAACTTTTTTTCATAATGTTTAGTGTAACCTAAATCAAGTTTATCACAATTATATTTTTTTGCTATTTCGTGTAAATCTAACATAACACATCCTTTAAGATTGATTTATTTATAAATATATTGGCCTCATGTATCTTATCATATTTTAGCGCCTCATCAATTACAAAGTCAATATCAACATCTAATTTAATCTCGTAATCCTTAATTAAATCATCAACGTCAAATCCCATAAACTTAGAAACTTTCGGTAAAAAGAATCCAAGAGCTTCTCCGTGTGCTATCCCATAATGACCAGTTAGTGGATAAGATAATGAATGTAATAAATTGGTGCCTGTGATTTCTATCGCTTTACCACCAAGTCTACCTGCCTGTAAAAGATTAAGAATATTATTGTTTTCTCTTAATAATTCTAATCCATCAATACAATAACCCTCACTTTTTTTTGTTTTTTTCTTCGAGGTTAGACTATCTAAAAAATGACTAATAACATCAAAGGTTGTATCCCTTTTAACCCTCTCTGGTAAATCAGCGTAATCAGAATTTATTTCAACCTTTTTCGGTTTGAATCTTTTTAGACTTATTTTATTACTTCCATCCCAATATACAGACCAAGATGTTTCTGATGCACCTGATGCAGTGGTGGGGTAACAAATTATAGAATTCTTACAGATTATCTTTGCAGTATCAATTACAGCTCCACCACCGATAGCAACCACAGATTCCTCTGAACCCATTTCATCTAAGATTGATTTGTCAGGTGCTGAACTAATAATTTTCTTCTTATCAAACCCTTGTAAAAAATCTTTAGTGGAATTTGAACAAACCAATAAACTCATAATAATTCCTTTATCTGTTTTGTGTTTTCCATACAATCTAAATTGACTCTACCTTTTTTACCATCATTACTAATTTTATAAATCTTATTAATACCATTATATTCGTCTTGTAATTTAGCACTATGAAATTCACCAACTGATTCATGACAGCCATTATCCAAGACATAAACAAAAAGGTTTTTTAAATCTTGTTCTTCTATCGTGTGAGTGATTCCTAAATGCATTAATAATGATGCGTCCCCACTAATCACTACCACATCTTTTTCAGAATTAGCAGCTATACCTAAACCAATACATGGTGATAATCCCATACTCCCTTGCATATAAAAAATATTTTTATTCTTAGGAAATAAATTATAAACATCTCTTGATATAAAACCAGTATTAGTTATGTAGATGGAATCTTGACCATGCCAATTAAATATATCATTGATAGCATCTTGTCTAGTCAACATTGTTATCACCTCTAACAATTAAATAATTTTCATATCCTATCAACTTTAATATATCCTCATCAACTTCACCCATCACTTTGTGTTGAGGTAGCGTATGTCTGTGACCAATAACTAAAAATGGATAAATACCATGAGGTATACAAAGACTTGTCAACGGATTTATTATGTTACCTAAACCTGAATTTTGTAGGTACACACAACTCTTTTTTCCAGCTAACTCAGCACCAACCGCTATACCAATTGCTTGTCCCTCATTCGTGGCAGGTATATGTTTTTTTTCATCTATATTAGAGATAAATTCTTTTAGTCCACTATCAGGCACGCCTGTAAAAAAGTCATAATCACTTAGTATGTTATTTAGTTCAATCATTTGGTATTAATTCTAAAACCTTTTTTATTGGTAAACAATCTTTACTAGCTTCGTAACATCTTTTATTTTTAAGTATTGATTGTGCCGTATTAACCATGGCTGGATAAGAACTTCTTAATAGGTGATTGGCATAAATTACTATGTCTACACCTGCTTTTATTAGTTCCTCTTCCCTTACTTTATTATAAGTAGATGGTACAACTACCAAAGGAACTTTTTTCTTGACACTTTTAAATTTATCACAGAAACTTAATATTTGATTAAAGTCTTTATCTTTACTGTGAATCATAATACCATCAGCACCACCAAGAATATAAGTCTCTGCTCTACTAATAGCATCGTCAACATCTTTCCCTAAAATAAAACTTTCTATTCTGGCGATAATCATAAAATCTTTTGTGACTAATGATTTTTTCCCCTCTGATATTTTAATGGAAAATTCAAGTGAACTATCTTGTCTTTGATTAGATGTGTCATGAAAAAGTGAATTTCTTTTAGAACCGATTTTATCTTCTATGATTACAGCAGATACACCCATTCTTTCTAATGTTCTAACTGTATGCTTAAAATGTTCAATAATTCCACCATTATCCAAATCAACAATCATTGGTTTTGTAGTTACATCAAATATTTCACTTAAGGTTTGACTAACCGTGGTTATGTCCACATATTGATTGTCTGGTTTACCCTTTGAAGCAGAATGTGTAAGACTACTTAACCACATGGCGTCAAACTCATCATTTTTAACTTTTGTTTTTTCTACTACTAAACCACTTAAACCATTGTGCGCTTCTAATACCCTAACTATTGGTTTTGATTCAATTAACCTTGTGAGCATCTTTCTTCTTACATCAGGAGTTGTTCCTATTTCTTTTAGATGGTCATGTAATTTTGTTGAAGAGACACCTTTAGTATAGGGGACATCAATAACTTCACCACCCCACTCCTTTAATTTATTTATAACATTTTGCCTTACTTGTTTTTGTACACCCTCTTTCCAATCATCTCCGTGAACAACATAGTTTGGTTTTATCTTTTCTAAATTTGGAATATAATCAAGTGTGTCTTGTGGAATCACCTCATTAACACCCACTATATTTTCTACAACTATTTTTCTTTCTTCATAACTTAAGGCTGGTAGTCTCTTGTAACTGGCGATAGCTGAATCGGTCAATAATCCTATGACAACCTTTCCATATTTTCTAGCTTGTTTTATTATGTTTAGGTGTCCATGATGAATTAAATCAGCACACATTCCGATGTAAACTAAATTATTTTTCATGGTTCGATATACCATCTCCAAACACCATTACGTAAATAATCTTTTAGAACTTGTATTTCAGGATTCTCTATTTGTACATCTTCCCATTCTCGATGTATGACACCTAAATCACCAGAGTGACCATATTGTCTTTCATATATTCTACCAACCTCTTCTTGATGTCCTCCGTAATTACCATATGGTGCTAATCTATTATGCATACAATATTGAATATACTTGTTTTCACCACTAGCTATAATCGCTGATACAGTCGTACAATTATACTCACTAACAGCTGAACGGCTATCCTCAGTCACATAGATTCTATCCATGTCTAGTTCTGATAATACATCATTTGGTAGTTCGTCTGTCGCAGGTAACACGGCTCTGTTTAAAATTGTATTCTTAAAATCTATTGATGCTATCTTATTTTTTGTGACTTTTCTATTCGTAATATTATCAGTTACACTCACCCAAGATAGAAATGAGTCAGGTGGATTATGATTTTTTGTAATACCTTGTGGTTCACCATGGTCTGCAAAAACCCAAAACAAAGAATTTTTTTCTTGAAAATCTATGGTTTCAATTATATCTTTAAATAGACCAAGGACATCTCTTTGTGCACCTCTTTCGGCATCATGGTAATGATTATATTTTAATATAATAAAATGATTTTCATCGGATGGTAATTCTTGCATTTTTGGTATAAAATTTTCTTCATCCAAGGTTGGTTTATATTCATAAAATTCAAAATCTCTAAATCTACCACAGATATCATCTGGTATTAATTTACAATCATTTGAACCTGGTGTAGTATTTTTATCTTGATACATCGGCCAACATCGCCTAATTGTATTGTCATCCCCTCTTGTTGGTGGCATCGCGTGTATGTGTATTTTCCAATCATCAGGTAAATGTTTAAGTAATATCTTATCATCCCATATTTTTTTATCTTTATCTGATAGATTAGCGTAGGTATGTGAATGACCGATACCCGTGTCTCTCATCTCTGATGGTCTACAACCTGAAAACATTGAAATCATAGTAGTTACAGTATCCGGCTGTGTCAGATAATCCCCAAAGTGTAAACCCTTTGATTTAAATAATTCTTCTATCTCAGGATGTCTCGGAAAAGTATCAAACAGAATACAATATATTTTCATTATATTCTTTTTTCCAAATAATGGTCTTGTACATTTTCGTGACCGACGTGTAGTATAATCTCATCACCACATCCAATGTGACCCGAACCAACTCCCCATTGTTTTGGCATTGGATATGGGAAACAACCTGTGTTCCAAGCTGCACGAGATAATTGTAGTGGGCCTCTTTTTGGGTTTGTCTCCATCAACCTCAAGAACTCTTTTAGATAAGTTCTACCTCTATCATCCTTTGTGTTAAAGCCAGTCCACCATAAATCATAAGTTAGAATATTACCACGACTTACGTCCTCACCGATGTGATAATCTCCATCATTACCCCTTGTATGAATACCATCAACCTTGACAAGTTGTCTTTCATTCTGTGGACAACAAATACCAAACTTTTCTATAATCGGAATTATAGTTCTCACCTCATCAGATACAAACATTAAATCTGAATCTACCGCTATAGCTATATCTGCCTTAGATTCTAAGAGTCCCTTTATCTGATAATAATCACAACAATGATATCCCCATTTTAACTTTCCACTACCCTCTTTATAATCTTTATCAAATGGTGTGCTATCGGAGTCGATAAATCTCACCTCAACATCATAGCCGTCACCAATGGATTCATCATCGGTATAACAAACTATCTTCGCTTCAGGAAAATAATTTTTCACACTATCGTATGTTGGGTCTAATCTACCAATATCACTTACCCATTTTTGATTAGCTGCACCTCTTCCACCAAATTCAGCAAAAATAATTTCAACGTTCATAATAACTCCTTTATACTTTTTAACACATCTTTATGTGAAATTAAACTCATACATTTACCATCATACGGGCATGGAAACTGGTCATAGCAATTCAAACAATCTAATTCTTCTCTGACCAACTTAGTTCCTAATCCAAAAAGATTTATTTCTTGATGGGGTGTTGGGCCAAAGAAACTAACTATTTTTTTCTGTAACGATATTGCTATATGTAAAGCTACCGTATCACCAGTAATAACTATATCTGATAAATCAATTAGGTTACAGAATTTTCTTATTGAATATAATGAGGTTGTATCTATGACCCTATTTGAATTAGTGCTTTTATTTATATCATCATTTCTTCGGCTTTCAGATGATGAGCCTGTCAATATTATAATATTGTTTTTATCTTTTAATAAATCATTTATTAATTTTATGTATCCATCTTTCGTCCATTTTTTATGAGGATACACCGGCCCACAGCCTGTATTTAATAAAATAATCTTATTTGTAGACTTAATACTATATTTTGAGTAAAATTCACTCTTAAACTCTTTGTTATCTTCCTTATCTAAATAGATATATGGCTTTTCATTATCATAATCTATCTCACTAATCATAAAAATTAGTTCTTGATAACTTAATTTATTAGTTGTCTTAGCTCCCCAATTATCAAGACACATATCATAATGATATACAGCACCTTTATTCAACGGCATAGGATAGCCTTCTTCATTTAAACCATAACCTCTATATTCATCAGCTTGAAACGCCATCGCCATTGAAGTCGCTTTTGGGTCTTTGTCTAAGTTAATTATGATATCGAATTTTTGATATTGTAAGATGCGAACTGATTCTGAATTGTATTCCATAATCTTATCAATGTATTTATTACCCTCAAGAAAAAACTTAGCCTGTGGTTGGGTTATCCATGTTAACTGAGACTTGGGATATTCTTTCTTGATACCCTCTGCTAAAGCAGTGCTTCTTACAACATCACCAAGAGCATCTAACTTTATTAACAATATACGTTCATTGAATGGGTTGTAATGTTCACTTGTATTACAATCGATACAACCATTTATCCAATAATATTTACAAGGTCTATCTCCCCTAAAATGTCTACACGACTCCATTTAGGTAATCCTTATATTTTTGTAAACCATCTTCCAAACTATATTTAGGTTGCCAACCCTCCATAAAAAGTTTTGATTCTGATTGGGTAAAGAATTGATAACCTTTGGGTATTTCGTACTCACCTTTATATTCAAAAGGAATTTCCATTATATCTAAAACGTCTTCAAAGGTACGTGCTTCACCACTTCCGACTTCATACACACCAGGTTTAACATCATTGAATATTGGATATATTGTCGCATCAACCACATCATCTATGTAAACAAAATCCCTTTCAGGTTTTTTTGGAAATAAGGTGAATGAACCTATCTTCCAAGCTTGATGTGCCACCGATGCCATTTTACCTTTGTGTTCTTCACCAGGACCATATACATTAAAATATCTCAAAGCGTAAAAGTTATTTACTTTAGCCAAACCATATTGTTCTGTAATAAATTTAGACCAACCATAGATATTTGACGGAGTACCACTTTCACCTGTGTTAGCTGCTGATGATGAGTAAACCACCTTTTTATTATGTTTCTGAGCTAAATCAAAAAGTTCTTTACTAAATAGATAATTATACTTCATCATCTTATTAGCATCTTTTAACATCGTATCAGATATTGCTCCAATGTGAAGTACGACATCATTTTGTTTTACATACTCTTCTAAATCAGTTTTCCAATTTACACTATTAATAAAATCTTTTTCTATACAAAATATTTCTATTGGAGCTATATTATCATTAATTCTTTTGTAAACGTTTTTACCTATAAAACCATCAGAACCTGTTAACAATATTTTCATTTGTATAACTCCTCATAAATTCTTTTCATCCAATAGCTTCTATCCCTATTCAAAGGATTTTGTGATATTGCGTTGAACTGATAAATGTAACTTGTGTTGTATAGATTATCTAATTTATCTTCCCACCAACATCTTGTATCATTATAGAATAAATTTTTCCGACCAATGTCCACAGTAGAATATTTATTTGGTAAAAAGTTTACATCCACACCAAATTTAGTTGATAATAAATTAATTAACGGCTGGTCACTACCTGTTCTTATTACATCATATGACTCTATGATTTCTGCTTGATTCTTCCAATAAAAATCTATTACATAATTTAAGAACTCTTCATGGTCTTTATTTAATATGACAAAGCCTGTTTGAAAGAAATCTGATGCCATCATTAAATAATCCGTATCAAAAAACTTTTGTGAGTATCCCTTTATACTTCTATTTACCCATTCGAAATCACCATTACAGAAAGATGTTGAAAACTTTCCATCTGTCAATTCAAAGAAGTTTGGACAATCAGGATGAATAATACAATCAGCATCAACTAATAAAACTTGGTCATAATCTATCTCATTGTTTTTAAGTATCTCTAAAACATACCACCTTTGCCATGTTATAACCATCTCTGTTTCAGGCATGAGTAAAGTATCCATCAAAAAGAATTCTACATTATTTTTATCACACCACTTTTTCCAAGAATCCATACCATATTGATATCCACGTGTTCTAGTAGACTCACCTATGCCACTCGTTCCGATTGATTGTTCACGTTCAATCCAAGGCATCAATACTACGTTCTTTTTCATTTGTTCCTTACCTTATCATTTGAGCTTAAAACACCCTCTAATAAATCTGATTGTACACCAAAGTCTTTAGCCATACTAACTAAAGCGCTTGTATCTTTAGGTAAACACTTTCCACCAAACCCTCTATTATCTTTAAACACGGCGGTATGCATTGGATTAATTCTTGGGTCTGATAACCATAACTCTCTAGCTTGATTCCAATCTACGTCAGCTGACTCACAGATATCATATAACTCATTACAAAATGCTACCTTAGTTGCGTAGAATGCATTCTCCATATATTTAGCCATCTCAGCTGTTTTAGCATCACTTATATTATATTTTTTACAAGGGCCAACAACAGGTAAAATTAGGTCAATCGCATCACTACATACTCTCTCATCACCACCAAAAGTAAAAAACGGAGTCTCTTTCATATCAGTATGGAAAAGATAGGGACTCCAATATGTTGATTCTCCAGCGTACTCAGGTGAAAATACTATTCTCTTATTGTATTTTTTCACTAACCTATCTGTCGTACCAACTGAAATGGTGGATTTTATCACTATGAAATCTGTTTCAATCCAACTAACAACTTCCTCAACGAGAGAGGTATCACAACTTCCATCCTCACTCCTTGGAGTTGGTACACAAACAAAAGCTGCCTCACAATCATTTACCTCTTCTTTACTAACATCATAACCTGCTGGTGGGTCATATATCTCTAATTCATAATGAGCCTCAAAAAATTTACTCATCGCCTTACCTACATAACCATGACCTATAATAGCTATTTTTTTCATTATTTTTTACCCTTGTGTGGTTTAGTGTCTCTAATAAAATAATCATTGTTTCTTGAATCACCATCCATATAATTAAACTTAAGATTGTTTTTCCAAGCCACATAATTAAAACTTAGTTGGTCTCTCTTACTTCCGTATTTTATTTCAGTCCACCAATCTTCCATCACCTTCATACAATCAGATTCATTGTGTCTTCTCAATATAACCATGCCTGTAATTAAACCATTACTTGTTGGAAATCCCTCATGAGCATATCTATCCATTTGTTTTTTTATAATCTTTGGGTTATCCTTATAATTTAACATTCCTCTTTCTGGTGTTGCTTTCATATTTCTTTCACCCAAAGAAAATATTGTTTTAGCCTCTTCATATGCACAATTACGAGCATCTAACGAGTTATTGTTATGACTATAAAAAGCAACGTTAGCATCACTCAGATATTTATCAATCAGTTCGTCAATATTTCCAACCACTTTCATATTACCATCAATAAAAATACTATACTCATAATCCACACCAAAACATCTATGAGGTAAAACTTTGAACTTTTTTGCATTTCTATTGTTATCGGAATAAAACTTTACACTATTAGTCTCATCAAAACATTTCCATTCCCATCCCTCTGGTAACTGCTGTTCTTGTTTATCATCATAATCACCAAAAATTGAAGTATAGACTACACGACCTGACATATAATGCCCTCTCTATCTTTTAATACTTTGTTTTGTGTTGTTGGATAATATGCTCCTTTATAGTGTCCAACTTTTTCAATAATTTTTAATTTGCTATCATCAATATATTCATCAACTGCTTTTTTTATTTCTGGAAATAAACCATAGTCATCAAAGATTAAATAACCACCTGATTTTAGTAATGATAAAGAGTTATTAATATCACTTTTCACATGATTATAATCGTGAACGCAATCAATAAAGACAGCGTCTATTTCTTCAAAGTTCCATCTATCTTCATAAACATCCATCACAACATAATCTATATTATCCTTATCACCATTTATCTTTTGTGATTCTAAATGTCTAAATTCTAAATTATCAACAGCTATAACTTTTTTAAAAAGATGACTTAATAATTTAGTGGAGTGTCCAAGTGAAGAACCAATCTCTAATATTTTTAAGTCCTCACTTTTTCCCTTAAAGTAATCATAGAAGTCTGCTTTAAATTTTAAACTTGTTGTTGTTTTTGATTCAGTTTTATCAGGTAGACCTTTTAATAATAATCTCTTCTCTTCATTAGTAATTAAATTTTCGTTATCTACAAAGTTATGAGCTATTGGAAATTGTCTTTGTATAGTGTGTGTAGGATTGTATCTGGCACATAATTGTGAGGTTCCAACCTGATTACCAACGTTATATTTAGCCTGTGATTTTATATAAAGTTGTATTCTAATTGGGACGTGTCTTAAATCCATCGCTTTGTAAACATCGTGAAATGATGTTTGTTCAATCGGTCTTTCCGTCCAATAGAAATGAGGTATACCTTCATCTATAACTTGTCTCATCTCTTTATCCATTGTGTAATCGTATCTATCTGATATTAATAAACAAGCAAACTCTAAATTAGCTGTATACTGAGCTATCACTTCCTCACCTAAAGCTTTTTCTTCCTCTGAAAAATATAACTCTGGCATACAATCTTTCATTTCACTTTCCTCAAACTGCCAGAACTTTAACATCTGTTTTATCATTGATATATTTGGTTCATCTAAATTGTATACTCTGTAGTGGTCGTGGTATATATCACCCTCAAAACTATCAATAAAACCATCAACATAGGGATTATTAGAAAAAATAGTTTCAACATGAGCATAAGGATTTGACCAACTATCCCAATCATCGGTAGCCCCAAATAAATTTTCGAGTAACTTTGGTGATGGTACATAGACCTTACAATCTTCATACTTTTCTTTTAATAATCTTGGCATTGCGGATATAACACCCCAATCTCCAAGACCATGACAACTACGCATGACTATGAAATTTCTACCCTCTAAATACTCATCTGGTACCCTAACTCCATCTTGTTCATTGAAGCCAAGTTTTGTTACTTCTTCTACAGGATAAACATCATTATCTAATATTCTCCAAAAAATCATATTATTGACTCATATAGTGCATTTTGTTTTTCTTGTTTATCTATTGTCTTAGGATGATATAGACTTAGAGTTTCATTTGGTGGCAAATGTGAATAGGTGTTAGCACCTGAAATAATTTCATGAACTGGTTTAATCCATTTTATATCTTTATCTCTTTTAAATATTCTTGCTTGATAATCAGGATAATTTACCCAACCATTTTCTGTAACTCTCCATCCCCATTTTTGTATGTGACTCTCAGTTAAGCCATCAACCGTGTTTATTCTTGGAACCCAAATCAAATCTATATCGTTTGCTTCTAAGATAGGTTTCATGTGTAGTAACAAAGCATCACTTGGATACTCGTCGGCGTCAATATGAAATATATAATCACCTGTAGATTTTTCTATAACTGAATTTTTATGAGCTGCGAAGTCATTTTCAAGTTTTCTATTATATACTATGATGTCTTTCTTTTTATCAATATCATCACTTCCATATTGTTGAACCCAACTCATAATAACTTCTTGTACTTTTTCATCGTTACCATCAACACAAATAACTATCTCATCTTCTACATCTGTTTTGTGTATTAGAGTTTCTAATAACCTATTTAATTCATCAGCCTCATTGTGGACTGTTATACCATAACTAATCTTCACTTAATTCCTCATCTGATATTATCGCTTCTATAACATTTTTTGGTAATTCAATTGGTTCAAGAAACACTTGTGATTTTTTAGCTTTCATATAATCGTATGTTCGATATACGCTATTTGCTTTTAAAAATCTTTCTATTTTAATATACACGTCTCTTCTAACACCGAGTCGTTGAGTATTTGGTATGTCTAACCTAAAAATATCATCACTACCCTCTACTAATTTTATTTCACCAATTGTTTCTAATATTGTTACTAGCATAGGTTGACTTCGTATTGTCCTAATAGTTCCTTTTTCTTCTAATTTCAATCCAACCAAATGAAGTGATTTACTGCCATCTTTCTTTCTGAAAGGTAATTGAACATTTAAAACTAAAAGAGTATTTAGGTTTTGGTTATACCTAAAAGATATAATATCACCAGCTTTTACTTTTCCCCAAGCGTATACTTGTTTAGGCATTAGTTAAATACTCTTTTGGTCATACCCAATTCATCACAAGCAGATAAGAAATCAAACTTATGAAATGATTTAGCATTTTCTACATCTAATCTCTGAACGTGACCATCGTAGTTTTTTCTTTCTTCCTCAGGTATAGTAACAACCTTTGCATACTTCCACTCATATATTTCAGCTGAACCCTCAGGATAAATCATACCCATCTGTCCCATGTTTATCACAGATAATAGCCAAACTATATTTCTTTCTTTATCTTCGTATACCGTATCTTGAACTAACTTTGGTGATTTTTTAATGTTATTTAAAACACTTAGACTACCGATTTCATACCTTGAATCACTCATATAACCACATTTAAAACAAAGATAAGAACTATATTCCTCTTGTTTTTCTTCAAAACATTTTTTTGTGCTATAACAAATTGGGCAATTTATTTTTATTTCCATTATACTCTCTTTAGTTTTGGTAATTCTATTTTTGGTTTAACTTTCTGTCCTACTTTTTTCAACTTTGGTAGCTTTAATTCAACCTCTTTTGGAAAATCAGGAACATAGTTATCTAGTATTTTACCAAGTTCTTTTGTCATCCTTTTTAAAGAAAACAATGATTCATTTACTTTACCTAACTTCATGGAATTAGATGTATATTTTTTGTAATTTTTATATACGTCTTTCATATAAGATGATGCTTCTTGATAATCAGCAGTAAACCATTGCGTTCCATCAACATGCATCTTTTCTGGAAGAGCTGATTTTGGTACGTCGGTCATCCTACCTGAAACTAATACGCTTGAATTTGAATTCAAGAAGTCTAATTGTCCACTCCATGATGAAGCTATGATTGGTTTACCTGATATTGAAGCTTCTAACAATGGTCTACCAAATCCTTCACCATGTGTTAAGTTAACGTGTGCTTTTACTTTTGGATGATTATACAATTCATTTATTTCTTCGTCTTGTAAGTCTCCATGTAATAAATATACGTTAGGTAAATCTCCACTAATAGAATTTCTAATATCTCTAATTTTTTTGAGAATTTCCTCTCTATCTAAAACAGAGAATCCAGCACCACTTGTCTTTAGTATTAAGCCAGGTTTAACTTTTTGGTTCTTAAAAGTCTCTAAGAAAACTTTCACTAACATACCTGTATCTTTTCTATCTTCACCTAATCCACCTTGTAACCAATGTCCTACATAGAGAAAGTTAAATGATTCATTTATAGATTTCATTTCATCAACAAGCTCTTTACTAAACTCTTTAGTCTTTTTGTAAACTGTATTATCAACACCCTCAAACAAAACTTCCATGGGTTTATCTAATTTTAATACGCCTTTTAGCTCTTGTGTTTTTTCATCCTTTATATCAAAATTTATGTTTCGTAGGGTATTAGAAACAAACGTTGATGGAACAATATTCATATCCATCTTATTTAATCCCTGCATCCATTCAGGTGGTACAATCGTGCATTCTAAACCTGCCGTAATACCTATATTGTATTTACCAATTGGACTAAATTCATTTGGAACTACGATATGAATATGTATATCAGGCTGATTAGGTAGTTGTGGAGTCTGTAACAATCTATCTATTATTGGTTTATCCCTTTCAGAAGATTTATCTAAAGCATTTAACGGAGTGGTTCCCCAACGTACGTTCCAAATCTTAACGTCATATTTATCTAACTCAATTAAGGAACGAACTATATCTCTCGCGTGTGCTCCATAACCACTTCTTGTTGCTACAGGCGCTGTTACTAATAATACTGGCTTACTCATTATAACCTCTATGCTTTAAAAATGGTAAATCTTTTTCTTGGCTTCCACTCAGAAAAAACTTTGTCCATTTGTTCTATAAAATTGTCAGACATCATTTTGGAAGTCATCATAACATCCTCACGTTTTACGTAATCATGTCCTTTCATTCCACACTCTCTTCTTTTTTCTTCATCCATCATATACCATTCGTATATGTTATCACCAACATCATCCCATCTACATCTATCGTCAAAAATATATGGTGTGGGAGGTGAACCTTGCAAACATCTATTTGATGGCCAAACAGGTTTAACCCAATCACCCCAAGTTAACTCTTCATTGTGAGCCCATTTTCTATCATCATGTAATGACTTTATTTCATTATAATCATCAGATGTAATATGTTTACCATTAAGTTTAAAACCACATTGGTCTTGTAATCCACCTGTAACATTAACAACGATTGGTGTACCAGCAATTAATGATTCTGCTGTACCCAATCCAAATCCCTCATTAGAAGCCATATTAACCGTAACATCAGCCATATTATAAAGATAGTTTAATTTATCTGCATCTAATTTTTTTGAACTAAAGTATACTTTACAATCTGGTGCCACTGCTTTGGCTACTGCTGGTAAATCTGTACCATTATCATCTACTGGCTGAGTATGCATTAACAATGCACATTTATCAGCTTCTTCTTTTGGTAACATATCACAAAAATATTTAAATGCCATTATTACATCACCTGGTAATTTACGACGGATATTTCTGTTATTGTAAAACACAATAAATTCCACATTTTCATCAGTTAATTGTTTTTTCATTTCCAACACACTATTATACTCATCATCAAATATTGATATTGGTTTAAAATATTTTTCACTTATACCATGTGGTAAGTATGTGCAATCAGTTTTTGTACGTGGTTTATTCTTTGCAACTTCATTTACAATCGCTACTGTTTGTTTTGATATATTCATAATCAAGTCAGAACATTCATAAAAGTTTTCATTGTATTGTGGAGCTGGCCAATCGTCCCAAATATTGTAATAGAATATTGGAATCTCTTGTCTTATCTCATGTTCCATATCGTATAACCATCTCCAAAACCTTGGGTCGGTGTAGTGTAAGATAGCATCTGGCTGTTCTAAATCCATAATCTGTCTTAACAAATCAGGATTACCATATCCGCTGGTTGGATAGATTGTTAATGATGCATCTTCAACGCCAGTCTCTTCTCTTGAGACTTGATTCATATCAACCCTCTTACCATTCTCAGGATGTTTTATAGCTCCACCTATTTGAGCCCAATCATAATGATTTATTGTGCCTAAAACAAATTCTTTTGACATTGTACCGACACCACTTGACATTCTTAAATCATCTGAAAGTAATAATATTTTTTTCTTAGACATATAACCTCTAACCTTTTAAAACTGTTTTGTTTGGCCCCACTTCAGCTTCAAAGTAATCCAACATTTCTAACTTATCTGCGTAGTCAGCCATTTTGCTTATCTCTTTCTCCATCTCATCCATCAAGTCTCCATGCTCACCGATACCCACAGAATTACACATAATACTTTCTACGTTTACACGGTGTTTTTCAATATTCGCTTTAAAATTTAATCTTAAAGCATTTATAAAGTCTTCTCTCATATTGCTCATAATCTACTCCCACTTGGTATTAAGTTGTTATAAGAATTTATTTTATTTTTAAAATCAGAATCAAGCACATATAAATCCATTGAACGATTTACTAATTTTTGTAACGTAAATTCGCTTTCAACCGTGCTTGTCTTGAAATTTTTATATAATTCTTTCAATATTTTTACTGATGTTAGTTTGTAATTCATAATAAAACCTCTGTATATACATATATAAATATATACTAACTCATTATTTTAATCAACTTTTTTTTCTTAACTGCATATTCTAAAGTTGAACTGGTACCTCTTGTGACTTGACCCTCTGGCATGAAAGCTACTATAATATCTGAATACTCAGCGAGTTGTTTATTTCTTTTAATATAATTCGAAACATAATATGTTTTTTTATACTCGGTCGCTGGTAAAACACAATGCATATTCCAATTATAATGCGCTGGTGGAAACTCCTTATAATTCATATCAAACTCTAAAGCATATTTTTTTGCATATCCATCAGCACCTTGTGGTTGACCACCACTAACAATCACAACGTCATCCTTATACTTTTCCTTTAAATTATAAATAAAGTCTTTTATTTTTTTATTATTTGTATAGACCCTACTACCGATTATTGCTATTTTAGTCTTCATAATCATTTCTTTTCTGTGGTTTCATTGTATGAGTTGAGGTTGTAAATTTAGCCACGTCATACAAATCTGATAGTATATGTGGTATCGTTTCAATATACTTATATTTTGATTGGAATCTAACGTTGGAATGATATCCTATATCATGTGGTGCTATATCAAAGAAAATGAATTCGTTAGCAGATAGATTTGCATCATTTTTAATTATTGTTTTGATTGATAAATTATCTTTCCACCTTTCATAAAAACTTTTTAGGTCAACGTCTTGATTGTCAATCCAAAAATACAAAACAAACTTTATTCTTAAGCTTTGCTCTATATCTTTTATCTTCTCCATGATTACGTTTTCTAAATCTGTGTTTATAAAATCAGAAAGTTTTAATCTAATGTTAGCAACTCTAGTCATTATTTTACTCCTACGTCACAATGTTCTGTTTGATTAAATTCACAGAATCTACAATTTTTCTTTGATGGATTTTTCATATAATCTCTCTCAACATTGTGCTCATCACCTATGAAACATTCTTCTACAAATCTGTTTACATTGTTAACTACTTTGTTTATGCTTGGTTTACCATTGGCTGGTATAAAGGTTTGTACCCTACGTTGTGGAAAATCTAACTTCTCGTATAGTTTTCTTTTTACGATAAAATATTCTACATCTATTTTATCTAATGGAACCTCATTCTGAGCGCCCCAAAAATTCTTATATAATAATAATTGGTCTGTTTTATTCTTATCAGCTTTCTGATACTTATTCCAACCCATTGTTGAGGTCTTAATATCTATAATCTTATATCTATCTCTCACCTTATCATGAATCAATACATCAATATAACCAATGAACTTAATACCATCATCCATCACATAGTCTATTGGAACCTCTATGCCAACTAACTCATAACCTTTTTTACTAAAATACATACCACGTTTCTTTTTGAACCATTCTAATATTAGAAGTCCATGCTGATAAAACTCTTCCATATCATGTTGTTCTACAAAAACCTCTCCACCATTTCTACCCATGATTTGTGAGTAATTAGTTTTCATCCTTTTTAATAACATCTCTTGTAGGGGTAGAGCATCAGCCATTTTGACCGTGTCTTCATACATTACAGTTAAGTAGGTTTGTAAGACTTCATGCATGGAAGTCCCAAACAAAGTATGTATATTATCTGTAAATTTACTTAACTTGTCTACGTAGTTAAGCTTCCACTTGTAAGGACATACATCCCATTGACTATACTGACTATAACTTATTCGTTTCATTTTCCCCACTTACCACGACCAACTAACGTAGCTATGATTCCATAATTTGAAACATCAAGATAAGCATCTTCTAATGGTTCATCTTGTACGGCTGATTCTTTATTTCCCATTAACAATGTTTTCATCCTTTGTAGCTTATCATTCATACGAAACCATAAGCCTGTTAATGATAATTTTACTTCTTCAGGTGTTTGTAGGTTTGTACCTACTGAAATATTACCAGGACCATAATCGTGTTGTTTATGTAAGAATAATTCATATTGTTCTTTTTGAATCTTCTTGAACTCGGTGGTCATCTCTGGCCACTCTTCTTCCATCTTTTGAATAACATCATACTCCTCTGATTTTACACGAGGACTATCTTTTATAACCTTTTCCATATATTTCTCCTAATTTACATAACTGAATATACGAATAAAATCGTATATAAGTCAAGTATTTTTTTAGCCATTTCCAGCGGTATATCCGCCTACACTACCTAATACATTTAATCCAGCTTTTTCTATTTTCTTTGGTTCAACTCCGTATTTTTTACAAAGCTCTGCTAACTCAAGCATACCGCCCTCTGTTAACATATACATTTCAACAGCGTCATAGGCTTCTTTCCTACTATTCTTCATATGTAATGATACTAAATTAATTAACCATTGTGGATGTTCCATTCGTTTTTCTCCCTTAATATATTTTAACCATTGTTTACCCTTTGGTAAAACATTGGCGTATAATTTGTACAAATCTTTTGACTCCAAATTATACTTTTGTAATTCATTTACTAATTCAACCCATTCCATCTTCATTGATAGGAATCTATGAACCATATAATTAGACCAAGTTTTTTTATCTTCGTCTGAAATCTCTTCCCAATAATTAGGACTTTGAACCGCTGTTATCTGTTTTATGTGGTCGAATAGACTCTTCTTTTTTACCGAATATTTTTTCATATCTTTTTTCCCACTCTTCATAACTTATACCTCTTCGTAGTCCATCACCTTTACCAGCTTCAGAGTATCTATCCTTTTTTGACATTTGATTGTACACTCTCACTTACACCTGAACCATCTAAAAACCCATCAGCTACCTTACCACAATTACCACAACTATAAACTTGAACGGGTATTAATGATTCTTGACCATTTGGTGAAACTAAGGCTGATAACTTTTTTAATATGAATGATGTTATAAATAAATAGTTACCACAATCACCACATTTAATAGTTTCAGCTTGTTTTAAATCAACTTGTACTTGTTGTTTTTGTTTTTGTATTCTACCTTGTGGGTGCATACTCATTTTATTACTCCTAATAATTCAATTAACATAGCCATAGCATTGATTTCTTTATCAACTACTTGACCATCTGAAAGTTCATACCTTGCTATAATCAGAATACACTCAGCCACATGACCTTTACCATAACCATCAACCTCATCATATAATAATCTGAATAGGTCTGCGAAGTCTGTCACTGTATTGTCAGCCAAAAGTTTTCTTATTTCTACAAAAGCGTCTTTCTTATTTTTTGTTTCTAAAATTCTTAATAACTTTAATTTATAATCATTCTGTATAATACTTGTGGTATCAAGTTTTAATTTACCATTTACAACATTTCTTTGTGCAGCGTTTATTACTCTTCTAATATCAGGATAACTACTTTCAACCAAAATCTTTATATCCTCAGGTGAATCTATCACATTTTCTTGAATAAGAATATTATGTAAGTGTTTAGCAACTTCACTTTTACTTGGTGGTATAATCTGAAATGATTGACACCGACTCTGAATTGGGTCGATAATTCTTTCTACATAATTACAAGTCAATATGAACCTACAATGTTTTGAGAATGTCTCCATTAGATTACGAAGTGCAGCTTGTGCATTTGGTGTAATATAATCACACTCATCCAAGATAATAACTTTCATATCTTTAAAACCTACTGTTGAAGCAAAGTTCTTTACTTTTGTTCTAACAGTATCAACGTTGTTTTCATCACTAGCATTAATGTATAAATAATCACACTCTATATTATTAACCAATAGTTTGGCAAGCGTAGTTTTACCTGTTCCTGCTTTACCATAAAGTAATAAATGTGGTAGGTCACCACTTTTTAAATAATTTTCCACCTTAGATTTTAAATGGTCATTACCGATATAATTATCTAATGTATTTGGTCGATACTTTTCAACCCATAATGAATTACTCATAAAACCCTTTTTTCTCTTTTACTTTGTGTTTTGTGATTTCTATTTTGATATCGCCAACTTTTGGATAAGTCAGCTTCTGATACTTCAACTTATTTATAAATAGTTTGTTTTCTTTCTTATTACCAAGAAAAAATACATATCTGTGTTTTTCAAGTTCTCTCATTCTCCAAAACGTGTGACCAATAGCCTTACCTAACTTTTCTATATTGTGACTACCGAACCTTGAAAATACCGTACGACTATGTATCCATTCATATGGTTCTTCGGTTAGTGATACAGAATAGTTTGGCATAAGATTCAGTCCCTCACCTTGATATAACCAATTCGTTGCCTGATATATACTACCATTATGTTTTACCGTTGGGTCTGCATATGATATTAAAACTTTGATATCTTTTGCATTTTGTTTCAGCCACTTAAACGATTGTGATATTGAAAAGGATTCAATATTTTTTCCATAACCATCATGAATGAAAAGCCTTGTTAGTTCTAAAATATTATTAGTCCCTAGCATCTTTTCATCGGTAAAGATTGAACCGACAACACTTCTACCCACAGGATAACCATAACTCATACAACCGATTAACTCTTCATCAATATCATCAAAGAACTTATGTTGTGTATCTTTTTGATAGAAGATACCTAAAGCAAATCTACAAGAAGAAAATGAATGAGTATAATGATTCTTCTTAATCATTTTCTTTGCTGTTGCTTTAGGTATTTCTCTTATCGATACCTTACTTGTATCACAAGTTTTAGTCACTTGTACTCTTTGCAACTAAGTAATATGTAGCTGAGTATTTATCTATTTCAAAAGTAATCTTAGATAATCCCTCACTACTAACGAATAAAGTTGCACTTTCACATTCTTTATTTGCAGAAAGGACTTCTTTGAAAAGATTAGCATCAAATGATGTGTTTGGTATCACACTATCCTTGTTAGTAGTAACAGGAATGGTCACTCTATTCGTATTTACAGAAGCGTATCCTATAACTAACTTTGTGCTAGTCCCATCAGTAATAACAGTAAAATGTTCTTCCTCAGACAAAGCACTTTTACCTGATATAAATTTATTAATTAGAGCTGGCGTCACGTCTATCTCTAATTCAAACTCTGGTACTTGCTTCATTTGTGGTGGTGCATTTATAACCGTTGTATCACTTAACATATAATTTACAGCTGACGTAGAGTCATTCACTTTTAGTGATATTGCTTTATCACCAGCCTTTGTTAAGTTTACTCTGATATCCTCATCTAGCACAGACAACAACTTTAATAGTTGGTCTGTAGAGTAGATACCTATTTCAGATGTTTCGAAATCCCAATCATCCATTTTTACCTCACCTAATAGATTCTTATCGCCTGAGATAAACCTACATGATAATTGCTTTCTATCTGAACTACTATTTAATATAACTGAGTTGACAGTTCCATTTAGATAATACTTACCTATAAAACTAACCAATTTACTTTTATTCATTTTATTCTCCTATTAAAAAAAACGTTCCATTGTTTTTGATGCATCCGTGGGTTCGTCCCAACCCAACGCTTCGTATAGCATCATAATTTTTTTGTGTAGTGCTTGTTTATATAACTTATCAGGATTTATAAATTGTCTTATAAACTCTAATATCTTTGGTGGGTCTTCGTGTCCTTTGTAAGCCATTGTCTCTATACCTATCGGATTGTTTTTTAAATATACCCACTTAATTTTTTCACCATCAAATATTTCTGTAAATCTTTTTGAAATCTTCATATGCGTTAATATATCATTATAGAATAAAGCTGACTTAACATGAACTGGTGTTCCTTTTGCGTATGAACTGAACAATCCACCATCGGTTCTATATTTTTTTATTCCCTTTACGCTTGTTGGAACTGCTATCTTATCAAACTCCATCAGCTTCATACTTTCTCTAAAATTTATAATAAATTTGTCTAGCTTATCCTTTGGGACATCCATTAATATATCCTCTAACAACTTACTTAACATTGTTCTCATCGCTACAGGAAAACTACTACGAACTGTATCTAATCCCTTTACCATCATCTTATCAACTTTTTTACCATTGTCGTTGATAATCTTTAATCCATATCTTTTCTTTGTTACGAATAAGCCACTTTTTGCAATAACCTCTTGTTTGATATCGAATCTATGTTCTGTTAAATTACAAAACTTCATAGCAAAGTAGTCATAACTTTTATTTAAATATGTTTGCATCTCATCGGCTATCTCAAGAATAGACTTTGACATTTTATCTTCATCATTTACATCTACATCAGGAAATCTTTTCTTCACTAATGGTGTTGCAGAATAGAACACCGAATCCGTGTCTATATAAATACAATGATTTTCGTTGTCATTCAATATTTTATTGTAATATGAATTACCAATCTTTTTAGTAAACTTAATCAAGGTTTGACCTGTGTAGGTTGTAGCCTCTGCGTTATCCAAATCATAAAAACGAAACACGGGTAATCCTAATACACCATACAAACTATTTAACAGAACTTTCTGTAGGTATTGTCTTCTATCAAAATAGTCTGATTGTTCCCTATCACCCTCTTCATGAAACTTCTTTGATAACTTGCGATACTCTACCCTTTCATCAAACCACTTTCTTAGAAGAGCAGGTAGTAGTCCATCTTTATCCGTTCTATACATTACACCATTAGTAGCTACACCAATCTCTTTACCATCTAAAAACTTTTTTAATTCTTTTTCTGTAAACTTACCCATCCCCTTATCATCTTTAGTTATGGTATAAGTTTTTCTGTGATTATCTTTTAGAAACTCTTCTGGCGACCAACCCTCAATCTTTCCTATTTTAGTCTCAGGTGATATATTCAAAGACATAATACAAGACGGATACATACTCGTGATATCTAAATCATAAACCCACTCATGCTTACCCTTGATTGGGTCTTGTACATATGCCCCAGCGAATTTATCATTACCAAATTTTTTAGGTCGTGGTGGTTTGTTAGGTGCCACGATACCGTTCTTCTTTAGATAAGCTAATATTGCACCCTCTAAATAACGAGAAGACATGAATACATCCTCATAAGGACAATGTCCCAAGTGTGCTATACCTCTACCTATGTCTATAAAGTTAAGTTTGTCATCAAGTTTTTGTACCAACTTTACGTCTTGTAAGTTATACTGAACAAACTTATCTATATCATTCTCATACAAATCATTTAGTGTTCCCTCATACGCAACCTTTTTCTCACCGACTTCATACTCACCAATTGCGTCCAAACGATATGATGCTCTTTGACTAAATGTAAATGTTTTATATAGTGCTAGATAATCTAAAACACTAACACCAGCTATCTTATATCTTTTACTGAAATCACTCCATTGAACTTGACCGATTGGTGATAACAAATTGGCTATATCTTTACCAACCACTTGTTGAGCTCTATTATAAAGATAGTTTACATCAAAGAACTCGACGTTCCAACCTGTTAGTATTGTTGGTTGTATCTCCATATACTTTTTGAAGAAAGCATTTAATAAATCATATTCATCATAAAATGAAACAATGATGTCACCATCTTTTTTGGTTCGTGATTCACCAAGTCCAAGTTTATCTTTTGTATCTAAGACATAACAATAATATTCTTCTGTGAGTGGGTCATTGAATGCTATTGATGTGATTGTATTTTCTGCTCTCTTTGGGTCAGGAAAACCATCGGTAACTTCTACCTCAATATCAAATATCATAACCTTGTTGCCTACTGATGGTTCGTCTGAATCTGTGTAGTTATCCACCAACACCCTAATTTCAGGAGAAACATCGGACTCAAATAATTCTGGTTGGTCTTTGTCCCACTTATTTATTTTCTTTAGTCTGTCTCCATACAACGATACAAATGTGCCAGTCCTATTTTTTACATAAGCATATTTTTTGTAATTGAACGTGAGATAACCAGCTTATCATCCCACACATGCATTTTATTTAAACGTCTATCGTAGTAAATGTTTTGATACAACTATATAATTTCCCAATTTATCATGACAGAATATACGAAATAAAACCTATACTTGTCAAGTGTTTTTTTATAATAATTCAATAATTTTTTGTACGGTATTATCATCCGTTTTAATTGTATGATAATCTATATTATTATCATCTAATGTTTTGATACAATGTTTATCTATTTTGATTGAATCCTCTAAGTTCTGAAATCTCTCAGCGTCATTATGATTTGCTTCTGGTCGTTCCAACATTACATTTATATTATCATAATTGTTATGTAGGTCTAAAACCATTTGATTAAAGGCTTCTGAATAAAACTCGGCTGGATAACCTTTACTATACCATGTCTTATATATTAATGAGAATAAGACTGGTGAATCTACAACTATGTAATCAACCTTACCATAACATTCAGCTATTCCCCTATGTTGATTAGCACATACGTAAAGCTGGTCTTTTATCGCTGGTAGGTTGTTATCCCATGCTAGTCTCTTTGGAAACTCGTATGGATTATTACAACTTATATGTTTTCTTTTGAGTTCGTAAAAAACCCCTGCTGCTATAGAGGACTTTCCGATACCTGGCCCTCCGAATAAATTTATTAATTTGCTCATAGTGATTGATATAAGCTGAATAAGTAACCACAAAATCCTACTATGTTAAGTAAGGATAAATTATATTGTTTGGTTTTTTGAGTTTGAATAGTAAGTAGAGCTAAACCAATTAACATCCCTATCTTTCCTATATGTGAATTTATAAAATAAGGTGATAACATCATAATGGCTGTACCAAGATATATCACTCCATATTTATATAATTTTTCGTTCATTTAATACTCCGTAAAAAGGGGGGAAATTAATCCCCCCTAAAATTACTTAGAAATTTACAACTATACCAATGTTAGCATAACGTGGTGTTCCTAAGAATACCTCTGCGTTATGTGGTAGGTGAAGTTTATCACCGAAACCATTGTATTGTGAATTGTCAACTGCGTCTTGTACATAAACTGCGTCAAGAGCGTTGAAAATGTGACCAGTTAGACTCATATCAAGACCACCAACTTTTGGTAGTTTGTATGAACCATGTAGGTCTAAACGATTGTACTTTGGTGCCATCCATACTTGGTCTCTATCAGCATCAGCATCACTTCCATCATACTCACGTGCATTTGGACTCCAATCAGCGTAGTTCTTATCGTACATCTTAAAGATACCTTGTAGTCTAAGACCCTTGATTGGTGTAAGTGTTGCACCCATGACATAAGCTGTCTGAGGCATATCACCCACGAATAATCCATTAAGTGCATAAGAGTAAGGTGTGGTCTTTAGACCGATTACCTGACCTGCATCATTGTACTCATTCTCTTGATAGTTACCTTTTGCATCTCCATCAAACTTCCACTTACCAAATGATACTGCTCCGTCTAAACGAATCATGTCATTAAGTTTCATTGAAGCTTCAATCTCAAGACCTTGGTGTTTCTGATTGATACCACTCAAGAAAATCACGTCAGTATCACCTGAGTCACCTTGACCTGTTGTTACAGATTTAGTTTGGTTTCTATCCATCCAATCAGTATTGTAAGCACTCACTTTAACTGCTACATTCTCAGTATTGAAGTTTACACCAGCTTCTGAACTGATGAACTTTTCGTTAGATGGGTCTGAAGCGACTGTACCATCAAAGTAGATTACGTTATCCATGATAGGTGGTTTCTGAACGTAGCCTGTGTTAGCAAATACACTAACATTATCATCTACGTCATACATAGCTCCACCCTTAACTTGGAAAGTTGAGATAGCATCTGCTGTAATCACTTCATCAGCAACTGTAAAGTGGTCTTGGTAAGAATACTTGATACTTGAAACTCCACCCATACCATAAACATTTAGTTTATCTTTAGTGTAGTTACCTTGTAAGAATCCACCAATCCAATCGACTGTAGTGTGATTGTGATAAGCGATGATGTCACCTAAACCGACCTTTTTACCATCAGGTGCATTATCATCAGCATAGTCTACATAGTAGTCACCGCCAAGTAAGTCACGAACTTCACGAGCGTGTTCTATACCTGCAGTTCTCCAATCTAAACCAAGTTGAATCTCAAGTTCGTCACTAACTTCATAGTTAAGTTTTGAAATCAAACCATAAGTATCTTGACGATTGATTGAGTTACGAAGAATACCCTTTGAACGATTCATTGTCGCATCAAAGTTAGCATCAACGTTGTTTGAATTGGTTGCAATAGCTGCATCCCAATCCCAACCCCATGGTGAACTTCTATACCACCTTTCACCATCTACAGCTGGTTTTCTAAATGATGAACCGTATGTACCAGTTCCACCACCTGAACCACCACTCCAATACAATACTGAACTTAGTCTTGTCTTTTCGTTGATAGTCATAAAGTGGTTTAGGTTTACTAATGGCTTATGAAAGAAGTTTTCTCTTTCATTTAAGAAACCAGAGTTATATCTGTCTTGATTTCCACCACCAAATAGTCCACCAACTCCATACATATACCAATATTGTTTACCTGTATAGTCTGAACTTACAGGAGCCCAATTCTGATTAAATGTACGACCACCTTCTGTTTGGAACTTAGCACCGTCAGCAAAAGCATTGACATCATATCCATCGACATCACCAGCTAACTCTTGTGAGTAAGTAGCGATATTCTGTTTGTACAGATTTTGACCGTGACGTTGTGGAGCGCCAATTGCATATAATTCAAATCTATTGTTTTCATTCATCTGAAAACTAGAACCTAAATAATAAGCCCATGCGTCTGTCCAAGTAGCGTCGATGATACCATCACCAGTCTTACGAACCAAAGTTCCACTCAATGCTAACTTGTCTCCCATCATCAAACCAGTATTGTAGTTAAAAGTAGTTTTCAAGAAATTACCTGCACCACCTTCTTGTTTGAATTTACCACCTTTTTCAGCTCCAGCTGGATTTGTTATGATGTTCATAGTTCCACCAATTGATGGTGTAGCTAAATTAACAGCCGATAGACCTCTTTGTAACTGAATAGAGTTAGCTGCATCTGCTACTCCGTCCCAATTACTCCAATAAACCCATCCGTTCTCCATATCATTTTGGGGAACACCGTTAATCATAACTGCTACGTTTCTTTGATTGAATCCACGAACATTGATACGAGCATCACCCGCACCACCACCTTGTTGTGTTGCATATACACTTGGTGTAGTATTTAGAGCCATTGGAATATCTTGTGACCCAAGACGAACTTCTAACTCTTCTTTACTTACAGTTGTGTAAGCAACAGGTGTTTTATCATCAGCCCTTGAAGCCAAAACCTCAACGTCTGATAATTCAATCACGTTTAGTGGAAGAACAAAAGCCATCATTAAATCTGTATCTGCTTCTGTTACTTTCACGGTTTGTGATTGTGGTTTAAACCCAATTACCGTCGCTGTAATTGTGTAGTCACCAGCACCTAAATCAAGTACAAATGTACCAATTTCATCTGAAATTGTACCTAATTCGGTTCCTACTACAACAATGTTAGCATTTGGTAAGGGGTCTCCTGCTTCTGATGTAACTTTTCCTGTTACCGATTGTGAAAACAACATTATCGGTGTGAGTAGAGTCATCATCATAGCAATTAGATTACGACTTTTCATATCGAATCTCCTTGTTATTGTTATGAACGACACATTTTTTCACAGGTGTGTCTACTGCCTGTCCGCTATTTGTATGTGAAATTTTAATTTGCATAGTCTTGGTCATCATTATCACCTGTAAGAGATGGTACTTCACAATTATCATTATTGCAGAACTTATCTATCTCTGCTTCTTCATTCTTGATTACTCCGAATGATAACTTACCGAGACCTTTAATTTGCTTTTCATACTCTTTCTCTTCTATGGATTCGTATGGCATTTGAGGATAAGCACCCCAATCATGTCTTGGTAATAATGAAATACCTTTTAGGTGATATTGAAAGTAGTTTAATACGTGAGGTATCTGTTCTCCCTCTGTCTGTGGGTCGAACGTCACTGTGCAACTAACTTGGTTATCAGCCCAATGTCTCTGCATAAAAGCTGCTATGTTAAATTGTTCCCAAATAGAGAGTTCTCCCGCCGTTCGTATTCCCTCACCTACATCTACTGGCACCTCTACAACCATTGTTGTGTCCTCTGAACCAAATGCTGGTTCAATCTTATAACCTGCTTTTTTTAGTGGTTCAATCAACTCTGAATGTTTTGATAATCTGATTCTTCTAATGTAGAATCGTGATTCAGGATAATGAAGACCTGGTGTAGCACCTGCTAAAAGAGATACCGTACCACTTGGTTTTACTGAGGTAGTCTTGATTGACTTTGGTACTGCAAACCAATCTGAATATTGTTTATCCCATTCTTGAATCGTATCATAACCACCCTCTAACCAATCTCTTAATTCATGGATACCACGTTTGGTAATAAATTGAGCGACACCACTTACTGAACAACCGATTCGTCTGTTTCTTAACATAACCCTATTTGTATCCGACCAATGAGTTCTACCAAGAGTTACCGTCTTAGCATACAGATATGCATATTTAAGGGTACGTTGATAATCCTCTAATGAATCATGATTGTTTGGAAATGTTTCTACAAGACAACATAGCTCATATGATTCTAATGATTGTTCTAAACAAGGATTACCACCCATAACTCTATGGTCTTTATTATCACCACCATTCTTCATCCTTGAGTAATGTCTCATGTTATCTAACCAAGCAAAACCTGGTTCACCATTATCTACAACTCTCTTAGAAACCTCTGTATAATCCATACCTAACTCTGCGAATATTGAGTTGTTTGATGTCCAACCATATTGGTCTCTATGTGGATTTACTTTGTAATTTTTTAAATCTAAGTATTCTTCGTTGTATGGGTCACCGAATACAATCTCTGCTGTTCTTCTTACATTACCAGCGACAACACATTTACCTATAAGATTCATTATGTCTACTATTGTTGTGATTGTTATTGGTTCTCCACTGTTCTTTTGTAATACTTCTCTGATATCTTCATGAACTTCCATTAAAGGTTCAGGCCCACTTGACACACCACCGAAGCCCTTGATTGGTTCACCTTCTGGTCTTACCTTTGAGTAATCAAACTCAACCATAGGTTGTCCATGAAAATAACTTTCTAATAGTAATTTCAAAGATTCTACCCAACCCTCACGAGTGTCTGGTATTACGTACGTAGTTTCTCTATCTTCATCAACGCCTTTAACGATAATTTCACCAGCACCCTTTGTATCAAATCCTACACCAACACCTAACATACTTGCATCCATTAAGAAACAAAATGGCTTTGAATAGTCTTCCTTTAGTGTTTTTGTTGATACGAAAGCACAATTGTTTAAAGCCGCATACAATCCTTTCTCTTCTGTAACGGCGGTTCCCATAGCCCATAAACCACGACCTGGTGGTAAGAACTTCATGTGAAATATTCTATCATACATCTCTTGAGCAGACTTCTGTGCTTGCCAGGCATTCCAACCTAACTGATGAGATTCGATATGATTTTTTTGCATTGTGTAGGTGCCTTCAACAACCCTTTGAACAGTTTCCCACCATCTCTCATTTTTTCCATTTTCTTTGATTCGTGAATAGGTTCTCATATAAACCAACTCACCTAATCCGTTAAAACCAAAAGGAGCCTTTTTCCTTTTATACTTGTCTATAAACTTTTCTGATAACTTAAAATTTTCCATTCAAAATACTCCTTGTAAACTCATTTTTGTAACAAAAATAAATATCATATATATAAGACTCTTTACTCAAATCCGTCAACATTTTTACCAAAATCTTTATATTTGTTAGCTAATTCTTTTCTTAAAAACTCTTCACTATTATTCATCTTACCTTGTGCCTCTTTACCAAACTGACTACTACCTTCGAACACTTGAATTTGACCTATGTTAGTATTTATGGTCGCTGGATATGTGATACCATCTATACCAAACCTATTTTTTATAACATGAAAACGACCTGTGTTAGCTATCTTATCTTCGACCTTACGACTCATACTCATAACAAAGTCAGCGGTCATGACCTTACTATAATCCTCAGCCACCTTATCTGCCCCAATAACATCCTCTTCTAATGCTGAACGATTAGCCTGTGATGCTGTCCATATCGGAATCTCCATCTCACCAGCCAAACCTCTTAGGTCTTCATAAATATTACCTATCGCATGTCTTTTTTCTTTAAAGTTACCTGTAGGCATTAGAATATCTGCATAATCAACCAAAGCCATATCAACCTTGATACCACTTAGTTCTATCTGTTTTAGGTGTGAACCTATTGTTTGTACTGTAGCTGATTTTGTTGGGAAATATTTTATTAATAACTTACCATTTAACTTCTTTATTTTAGACTCAACATCTTCTTTATGATATTTGATATTTGCTGTAGTCACACCACTAAAAATAGAATCATATCTCAAACCTACATAGTTCTCATTCAATTCTAAAGTATAGTGAACTATCACACCTTTGTTTTTCAAAACACTACTACCTAAAGATTGTAAAGTCCAAGACTTACCAATACCAGCTGGCGCAACTATTACACCTAATTCACCTGCACCTAAACCACCATCCATAATATCATTAACAACATCCCAAGGAGTTTTAACTGTGGTTCTAGCAGACTCTTCAAGTCTTGATTTAAAAGACTCAATATAATCATGTCCTAAATCTTTCGTAGTTCCAGCTTTCATAGCTTCATCAATAATATTTTTTATACCATCATAATCTTTATTCTCTAATAAGTCCACCGATTCTAATATGGCGCTTTTTAGTGTTTGATTTTTACAAAAATCTAAAGTCTTCTTTTGAACAAAATCTAAATCAGTAGCCTCGATGTGCTTCCAAGTCTCTCTTAATTTTTCTACTACGCCTGATTTTAATATATCATTATCGATTTCTTCAACACCACATTTTAGTACCTCTAACGTTGGTTGCTTTTTATACTCAAAATAATATTCTTGAATATGTTTTACCAACCACTTGTTTGAATCTGAATCAAACATGGATGGCTTTATAATGTCCATTATTGTTTGTATAAATTTCTTATCAGATAATAATGAAGCTATTATCTTTGATTGAAATGAAGTTCCAAATTTTACTAAAGTTTCACTCATGTGTTTTCTTTGCGTACCGATTTAATTGATTAAAATTAGTTAATAACCACGTATTTAGATTTGGTAAAGCAGTAAATAGTTTGTCCTCTAAAAACATCTTTTCAAACTTATACTTAACCAACTGATTTATTGGTTCATTTATTCTTTGTACTATCTTTGTTTTCGTATTACCAGATATGTCTACTTCATGTAACTGCATTAATTTATAATTACGTTCGATGATTTCTTTTGATTCTGGTAAAACTCCGATGATATCATCTATATTACATATCACACTATCTGCCAAAAATGGCAACTTTTTTTTAATTGTTTTTAAACCTAAACCCTTAACGCCAGGTATGTTATCTGACTTGTCACCATCTAAGACTCTGTACCATATATAGTTCTTTGAAAATATACCAAACTCTTCAAAAACTGATTTATCATTGTACATCTTCTTCTTAGTGGGACTCCATATTTTCACACGACCATTTGCTAACTGAAGAAAGTCTTTATCAGTCGACATAATTATCACTTCTGATTTTGGTAAAGCTTGTTCTGCTAAATAACCGATGGTATCATCAGCCTCAATATTATCATACGATAAAACTGTTACAGGTAGATTATCTAAATATTCTACACTTCTTTGTAACTGCATAATCATATTCTGTTTTTCATCCTCTTGAGATGCAAAATCATAAGTTCTGTTTACACGATATTTTGTTTTTCTATTTTGTTTGTACTCTGGTAATATCTTACGACGGCGGGTAGACCCACCTTTACCATCAAACACTATGATGACTCTGGTGGGACTAACCATGTTTATCACATAACCAATGCTTTTAAGAAAACCAACTATTCCACCAACGTGCACACCATCTTCGTTAGTAGTTGGTATAACACTAAATACTCTGATAAATGTATTTAGACCATCTATAATAAGCACCTTATCGTTGGGTTCACCACCGTCAAGTGAACCACCTTTTTTCTTTATCTCTTCGAACATTGAAAGATATCGTTTATTACTCACTCATCTCCTCTTCAATAACAACATCATCAATGCCAAAGTTTTTTTCGTATTTAAGGATTACCTTGCTACAGATTAAGTCATAACAATGTGACCTAAACTCTTCATCTTTTAGAAGTTCACTCCAATCCTTAGATTGAAACTTAACCTCTTTACCTTTGTGATTGTCCATGGTATACCATGAACCACCCTGCTTTACGAGTCTATGGTCTTTCATTACCTTAAGCCAACTTCCATCATCATCTATGCCAGTTTCAAAGTAAAGTTCAAAATCGGCGTGTCTCATTGGAGGGCCAAGTCTATTCTTAATGACCTGAGCTCTCATCTTCATACCGATAGTATTATTCTTTTTATCTTTAATCTGACCTGTATTCTTTAATCTGATACGTGTTGATGAATGGAATGGTAGTGCTTTTCCACCACTTGTTGTCCAAGGGTCTCCAAACATTACACCTAACTTTTGTCTCAACTGATTAGTGAAAACTAAAGCTATTTGTTGTCTCCCAATCATTTGGGTAATCTTACGCATTGCTTTCGAAATGATAATCGCTTTGGATGTAGCCCAACCATCTTTATCAAAGTCGGATTCCATCTCCACATTGGTGGATGCGGCGGCGAGTGAGTCAACAAGTATAGTTACTAACCTATCCTTATCACTCTCTCTTACTTTTGCGACAATCTCTTCGATTGCATGAAATATGTCTTCTACTGTTTCTAAGTGTAGATATAACATACTATCTGTATCGACTCCAATAGCTGATAGAAACTCTGTACTAACAGCTGTTTCGGTATCGATGTAAACTGCAACACCACCTTTCTTCTGCGTCTCCGCTAACATATGAGCTCCGATTAGTGACTTACCACTACTCTCAAGTCCATTTAGTTCGGTGATTCTACCGACCGCAATACCACCATTTGGTTTATTTGATATTGCTAGGTCTAACATTGTAGAACCAGTTGACACAAAATCTTTTATGTCGGTGGGTGTAGTATCACTACCATCAAGGAAGTAAGCAACCTTCATATCCTTGAATTGTTTGTTTATGGTATCCGCTAAGACACCAGCCAATTCGTCTCTTGTAGACATATTTTTCTCCGATTTTTAAGATTAACTATTGAACAAATCGTCGAATGCGTCTCCTGCTGCTTTCGCATCCGTTGAACTTTGAGCTTTTTCAGTTACCTCTTCGGTTTTCTCTTCTTCAGAACTTCCGTTTAGATATTCATTTAAAGCGTCTGTCAACTCATCATATGAGCGTTCTTGATAAATCTCAGTAATATTCTTCTGAGAATTATTGATTGTCTCAAGTAGCGATGCGTCTTCTGTAATTGGTGTTATGTTTGGTTTAACTCTGATTGATGTAGATGGAAACGATGCGCCTGTTTCTTCTGCAGTTTTGAATTCTACAGAAACATCACGACCACTTGTTGTGTCTGTGATATCACCATAATCAGGGTCTGCTATAATGGATAATAACTCTTGATAAACCGTCTTACCAAATCCCCAAAACTTCACACCTTGTGATTCTTCACCTCTGACAACGATTGGAGCATAGGTTCTCATCTTTGCTTCAATCTTTCTTCCAAGACGATAGTCTTCTTTAGAGCCAGTTGACTTCAATTTCTGAGCGAACTCTTCAATCGGGTCTGGCCTTCCAAAAGAAATTGGTGAAAGATAATTCTTTCCACCTAAATCATAGTGAAAGTATAATTCAATAAAAGGATTATCTTTATTGAATTTGTAAGGTGCAATCCTTACAACCTGTGTACCAGGTGATGGTTTCCAAAGGTTTGATGTTCTGTTGTTTGTAGTCTGAAGTTGACTAAGACGATTTTTTATTGCGTTTAAGTCCATTTTTTATCTCCTATTATTTAATTTATTATTTTTTAGTGGAATCATTTGTTGATTCGTATATAAGTATAAAGTAATTTTTGTAAATACTATTTTTTATTCCAAGTTTTAGTATCGACGATTGTGTAAATTTTAGTTGGTATTTTATTTAGTCCATTTTCATTTGTTAATAGTAAGCAGTTCTGATAATCTTCCCAATTTACTTGGTAGCTCTTATCTAATCTTCCACCATTCAGCTCTCTGATTAAATCATTGAGGGCATTAATAGTGTATAATGTGTTGGTCATCTTTTTTCTGTGTAAGGATATTGTGTCGTGACTACCTTGCACGAAGTCCTCTTCGTATTCAACGTTATACGTGCATATTAGTTGATTACTATCATTACCATTTTCAAACACATAAATCTTGTCGAACACAATTGTGTTACATTCAATCACCAAGTTTACGACATCATTTAGATTGTTCTTTTGGGTAAATGTGCAAAGTAGTTGAGTCTTCATTAATTACTCTTTTTATTTTTTTTATATCTAATAGGAATCTGACCGCCCTCAGGTCTGAACTCGGTGTATATATCATCGGCGCTATTACTTGCATTATCTCTAAAATTATTATTAAATTTAATCTCAAATTTAATACTACCAGGTCCACCACTATATCCTTGACCATCTTCTCTAATATTTATGTTTGCAAATTTTATCGGTGGTTTTCCCTCTATATCACCACTATAAACTAATGATGGGGGTGGGCCTGCATCAACTGATGTTTTCTGTTTTACTTCATCCCAATTATCAGTACCAAACATATCTATTAAAGATTTTCTTGTTACAGGTGTTTGTCCAGCAGCCATTATTTCTTTACCCTCTAAAATATCTTGAAGTGGTAAATTTTCTTTACATTTATCTAACACTGCAGCTTTAAAAGATTCATTTTTACTAATTTCTTTTATAGCATCATCTTGAAAGTCTTTTGTAATCTGTCTATGTTTTTGAACGGCGCCAGCTATATTCTCATTTACTTGTCCAGCAGTTTCTAATAAAGCCAGCATAATTTTGTTAACACCTCTTTTTTCTTTTGTAAACTTACCCTTTTTCACACCTGCTTGGGTAACGTTACCAATATAATCTCTATCAATTTTTAAATCTGGATTAGATATTAAATCTTCTTGTATCTTGGGTAATGAATGTTCTAGTTGTTTTCTGATAAGTCCTCGTGTTGAATCATCTTTACCCATTTTTTGTGCTACTGCATCAATAATATCTTCTGATTCTTGACTACCTAAACTAATACCATTCAAAGATGAAACTATCTGTTTTTGTTTTTTATCGTAATTATTGTCTAAACTATTATTTTGCTTTTCAATAAACTCGTCTACATTTAAAGTTGTGTCAGCGTTTTTTATGACATCACCAATTGTACCATTATATAAGTTAGCTGCGAATCCTTTTTTTAGAGAAACTTCAATAACTTTTTCATTACCATCTTTATCTCTAACTTTCATAAACATATCTGTTGTATTTTGTTTTTTATCGTAATCTAAACCCAACGCTTCAACTTCTTCTCTTACATCCCAAGCAGTTGCAACAACCTCATAACCCTCACCTTGTTCCTCTCTCATGTAAGCCATTAGTGCTGAACGATTTTCCATCGCTGCCCTAACCCAAGATGAGTCAATATGGGTTTTTACTCCCTGCCCTTGTAATTCATCCAAATGGTCTATCATATCACGAAATAAACCACCTTGATGTAATCCGTCTTGTTTTTCACCAAACAAACCCTCTGTATCTAAAGTGGAAAACATCATTGTCATTAATTCACCCATCTGTGCTTTTGATTGTCCAGCACCACCTGCACCCACGCCAAAAAAACCTAACTTTCCACCTACGTTAGTAGATTCAGTTTTACCTGTTTTTGGATTTTTAACTGATGCAGCTGTATTCATAACCCTATTCAATAATGTTCTATATTTACTTGGAATTTTACTTAAAGCTTTTTCTGATTGTTCTGACATTTTAAATGTTCTTGGAGTCTTTGTTTTTTCGTTAGCCTTTTCAAAGTCTTCATCTGATGTTTCTAAACTTTCAGTAAATGGTTTTTCTTTAAGTGTATCGACTTTACTAATTTTTTTGTATTGATACCCAACTGATTTTTCTTCGGTGTCTTTTTTATCATCATCGGTATCTATTGGTTCACCTTTTTCAGCTTTAGCAATATCATCATCTGTTGCATCTTTCTTTATTAAATCTTGTGTCGAGGGATTGTGTTTTTGAACTGGATATACGTTACCACTCTCTTTATTTTTAACAAGGTCTCTTTCTCTTAAGTTTTGTAATAACATACCTATGGAATCTGAATCCCAACCTTGCTCTGTTAACGTTGAACCTAATGCAAATAAATGGTCTTCATTATTATAATCGGGCTCTTTACCAACAATACTAACCCAATCTTTTAATATTTTTTCAATCATTCGAATTTCTCCGTGATATCTTTCATTTCGTGATAGTTTATACCCCAACTTACTTTTACGGGATATTTACCATCTTGCTCTAATATCTTCTTAACTTTCACCAGATAATCTAAACCATCTTCCATATTAAAGTCAAGTAAAAAACTATCGTAAGAATAAAGTATTAATTTACTCTTGTAATCCTTAATCTCAGGTATCAACGCTGATAACACTCTCATATTGTTTTCTGTCTCCATAAGTTGTATTGTATAATTAAACAACTTATTTGCGTTCATATCTGATAAATTCTTCTTAAATATCTGTCTTTTATAAATATCTGATACTATAAATTCTTTCGAATTATACTCACTCCATAAGTTTTTTATATAATCTTCCACTCTGCTGAAATATGGATTCATTTGTACTACATCTTGTGGGATGAAACCATATAAATACTGAAATGATAATGTCTTTGCTTCTTCATAACCTACACCATAAAACTTAGCCATATGTTCGTGTACTGAACCCTTTGGAAATGAATAGCCTATTTTATCTGCAATTAACCTTAGATGGTATGCATCAAAGTCCATCTCAACCAATACACCATTCTTAAATCTACTTACAAATTGTTTTCTACTACCATCTTTTTTATTGAGAGCGGCAAAGTTGATACCACCAAATCTATTACTTGGTCTACCTGTTGAGGTATACAGATTATACTCACTATAGACCTTACCAGCCGTTGTTTGTATACCATTTGACTCTATATAACGTAAATCATTTAATATTTGATTATTGTATGACAAATTGACATATTGAATGTTTTTTTCAATCTTATCTTTGAGTAGGGTGACAATATTCCTACATCTCTCGATGTGCTTCATGATTGGTATTACGTTATTCACATCATCTTTCTTGTAGTATTTCATTTTTAAGAAACTATGAGCGTTTGTATCAAAATCATCAATCTCGATTGGTAAGCCTGTGTTCATATAGTTTAACATATTAACGTCGGTTACATTCGTTAAATCTAAAAAATGCAATAACTTTTTTTTGTCATAAGTATATTTTTGCGTATCCGATTCCATGTTCAATATCTCTATGTTAAGACAATCGTTATGATTTATTGGCAGAACGTATTCATCATCAAACGTGTTTACGTAAACAAAGCTTAAAGATGTTTGTTTTGGATGTTTATTAGAGTCGGACTCGACGGGTATGATTATGCAATCTTTTGTCTTATAATTTTCTAAAAAAATCTCTATCTGTTTGTTATTCTCTACTATCATCGAACCATAATTTAGTGGTTTCTGGAAAGAAAGTCAACATAATTTTTTTCATAGCTCTCGCATACTCTTGTATCTCTACTTGAGAAGTAGCCTCATCCCTAAGTTCTATAAAGTTCATTACGGATTGGAATGATGCCGTCCACCACACTTTTGTATAGACTGTAAGTGGTAAGATACTACGAGCTTGTTCACGAGCGACACCATTTTCAAGTAAATCATTGTATGCTGATATTGCTTCTCTCTGACCTATTTGCCAAATCCTTTGTACGTGAGCTTGATTGTTTACCAATCCATCACTAGCCTGCTTATTATCGTCTGATTGTTTACGAAACTCTGTTGGTTCATAAAACTCATCATAAGGGACATAACGACCACTAATCTCATTCCAAGCGTGGTCTTTAGTAACGTGACTTGATGTGGTTTCAATACCAACGACGTGTTTATACCATTGTCTCATTACGAACTCTGGTGCTTTTATTATGACCTGAATGGTTTGATGTCTAAAAGGACTATGGTGTTTGTGTTTGATTAAGAATTTAGATAGTTTTCTATCTTTATTTGTGAATTTGTCTGAGCGACCACCGAATGATACACGAGCTGCATTTACTGGTGTTAGGTCATCACCTAACGAATCAACAACCTCAATGTATCCTTTGTCTAATACATCTATTTTCATTTTATAACCTTGATTTTTATATAAATATTACTAACTTTTTAGAAAAGATAATTTTTTTTGTACATCATCAACCGAATTCCTATTTGGCTTCCAATACTGTAAGGGGTCAAGGTAATTTTTTATTCTTGGGAGGTCTAAGGACAAAGCATTTAATGTAGAAATATTTTTTTGTCTTACATCCACCCTCTTACCTGTAATAACCCATGATAATTCGTAATATAAGTAGAGGGTGCTCTGACTATCAAACGTTTCCTTTGATATCTCAAATATATCTCCCTCACCATTTCCTTTTTTACAAAAGTATCTAATAAATTCACCCACATCATAATCACTCTTACTTGGAGCTATTTGATTTGGTTTTGGATAATTTTCTCTGCTTAAATTTTTTAATCCTTGATATTTTACAAAGTTATCGCTCTCAACTACAGGTTTAATCCTACGACTGTTTGGTGTAGTCGGTAAACCTGTCAGATATATTTTAATTTTATCTTTTGTATAATAGGCTGTGTAGGTAACGTTAGCTGGCACGAAACCCTCACTATCTAAAAACTTGAATTGTTTAAACTCTGTTTGTAGATTTGGTATTATTCTTTCACTGTTGTTTAGTATTTGGCTAAAATCACTCACCATTTTCTCCGCTAGATTGATTTGCTGTAACAAGCCTTTGTCTACTTTCTGCTAATTTAGCTTTTCTTGTATCACTATCAGTATCTTCAAATACCTTTTCTTTTAATTCCTCCGCAAAGGATGCCGCTTGTGCTGCATGAAGTTGGTCTAGCACTTCTTTTACTTGGTTTTCAACTATTTCTGTTTTATAAATTGTTTTTAAGTTAGACCTCATTTTACCACCGATTGTTGTTGTCCATTGTGTAGAATCAACCGTGTGATTTACTGAGAAAATCTGAAATAAAGCCTCTTTCTGATATCTCTTTGGTAGATAAGTAGAATGAAATGATTCAAATGGAAATATACCACCTATACCATCAATTGATAGTTCTAAAGATATGGGTAGAAGTAGTGGTTTTTCCAACTCCGTGCTACTCTGTTTAACTTTTTTTGTAGACTTTGTTTTTGTGTTATATGTTACGTTATACACGATGCTATCAATGAAGTTCTGTTTCATCCTACCATCAGCATCAAATTTTGTAAAATATAATTCTGCAAAATTACTCTGTGGTTTTAAATTAAGAACTTTGTCATCAACTTTCACACCATTAAATTCAACATTTTTAAAGACCTGTATCCTTTGTTCAGGTGTTAATCTATTAAATAGGGGTGTTGGTATAGCAGCTGATATCTGTGCATCCAAGTCAGATTGTAATTTAGCATCAACCGAAGCATTTATCTTTTCATCTTTCTTCTTTTGTTTTTCTTTTTTTCTATCAGCGGTTCTTTCCTTAACACTTGTTGTGTTAAAAAAGTCTTTTATTGATACATTAAGCTTGTACCCTTTTCTTGAAAGACCAGTTTTATACTCAGGATATGTATCAAAATCTTGTCGTGGGCCAATTGTGTTTGCTGATGGAGCCGATAATGGTGTACTATCAAGACCGTAGTTTTCATAACCATCTTTATGTAAAGCTATTTGTAAATCCTTTAGGTCACCATCATCGTTTGCGGCTTTACCAATACCTGCAGCTGCCTGACTCTCTTCGTCGTTAGCCTCATTTTCGGTTGCACCACCTGTTTTAATTTTTGGAGCGTTGGCTCCATACATTATTGAAATAGCTAGTTGATTCGGTATTGTACAACTCACGTTTTGGTCTTTTACCAATGAATCATGTTGCCACACAGGAAAATAGAATATACCGTTATTAACGACCTCATTTAATGAGGGGTCATACACACTTCTTGTTGTTGAGTCACCCAACGCGGGTTTTGATGGGTCTGCTTCTAATATAGGCTTATCCACGGCAAACGTATCGACTATTTTCAATCTATAAGTTTGATTTTCATCAGCTTGAATTTGATAGTTCCAAAATCCAATATCCTCATTAAGTAGGTCAAACATTCTTGATAAGAACTCAAATGTTGAAAATGATTCAACACCCGGCCCCTCTAAAACTCCCATAGCCTCTTTTAATAATTTTGTGTTGATTAAAATATTTCTGAACACACCACGGTCTGGTCTTCCAATATCTATACCCTTGACCTCTGCAGCGTTAAAGGGTTGAAAGTTATCATCTTCGTTTACAACCGTAGCCAGTTCCACTAATTTAGTTTTATCTCCATATGTTCCTGAGAGCTCTACACCCACCGCTTTTTTATAAGCTTCACTAATTGCGTTTTTATCTAATGGGAAAAATTTGCCTGGTAGGATAAATTTAAACGGATTTGTGGTTTCTAAATTTTCATCATCTCTAATTAAGGTCGGCGTGTAACCAATAACTTTATCTGTTATTTTATCTAAAACATTATCCACAGACCTAATCTCCGACTTGATTATTGAACCACCTATAATTGTTTCAAATTTTGATAATATGTTATCCTCAAACCAGCCCCATCTAACCCAAACATCGTTAGGTTTACCAGCAGATTTATTACCATCAATCAAAAAAGAATTACGAACGTATCTGTATCTTCCGAGACCGCTATAGTTTAACTCAGACGTTCCTTTTACATAACCACCGTCAGCTGCTCCTTTAGTGTTAAATGTTGATATTTGGTCTAACAAGAACTCATCAATCTCTGATATCATATTTTTTAAAGTTATCTCTACTTCATTCTTTTCTACGTTATCACTTTCTATTTTTTCTTTTAGTTCCTTAGCGGTTTCACCTTTTTTAGCATTTAATCTAACAGTCATGTTGGTTGCCCCTTTAGCGGGTGCTGGTTTCTTTAACATATCACTACCAACGCTAGTAAGTGTCGTAGTACAATCAAAACCACCATCAGACCTCGTATTAAATTCAAAATTCTTGACGATACCAACCATCATGTCGATATCCCCTTTCATACCATTTACTACCTCTCGATAATTTTCATAAGCTGATTTTCTAATACCATTTGGCCCTATGAAACCTCTTACATTTCTAAGACCATTATTACCATAGACCCAACCCCATTCTACACACACCGTCTTACCAACGGATAAAAAGTGTGGGGTCAGCCTATCTATATCCTCAAATGACCAACAAGTCCAATTGATTGTTGCTTGTCTTAAAGCTTTGTTACCACCGAGAAATTGTGCATCAAGGGATTTGATACCTGGCATCGGTCGTCGAAACTTGTTTTCTCCCTTAATTTGTAAATCATACGTTAGATATGGTCTTGGCCCATATATCTCATCATAACCTTGAGCAGTATCACGTTGTATATTGAAATTTTCATCAGCCGTTTCCACCAATTCACCACCCATTAAAACAATAGGCTCTCTAAGTCCAGATGTCATTCTGATAAAAGTGCTCCTTGTAGCCATTTTATCAAGTGATAGTCCATCTACATTAACTGTCGCATTAGGTGAGTTACCCTCACGACCTAATATTCTCATTTTTTGAAAAAGTCTTTTTTGTATTTTTTTATTGATTGGTTTTAGAAATGACATTAGTAACCGCCTCCACCACCAGCGGCTCCTCCTCCTCCACCCGTCGAACCACCTCCGGCCGATGATGTTGCATCACCACTTTCATTAATAGTTTCAAAGTCGTCGATTATTTTTGTGATTTGACCAGGTATTCTTAATAACTGTCCAGCTTTAAGAGCTATCTTACCTCTGATACCATTTGCTTTTGCGATTACCCACCACAATTTACTATCTCCGTAAGCTTCGTATGCTAAAGAATCTAAACGTGAACTATCTTTGGATAGGATAAATGTGTCTGAATCGGAAATTGGAATTGTAGGATAGTAGGTGGTACTATACACCTCGAACCCCTCTTTGGATTTTTTAGTTTTTGTATTTTGATATCTCATAATAGACCTAATACTTTACTTTTTGCTTTATCTTTTAATTTATTAGAATCAATCCTATTTAAGAGAGCGTTTCCTGCTAATTCACGTAATAACGAACTAGAATCTATTTCATAATCCTCGTCACCAATCCACTCAGCTTCATAATGTTTTTGTGTACTACTTGGTAACCTATCCCCTATATACGTAAATGAACAATTAGCCTGTATGTACTTTGGTAACTTTGCGAATGTTGTTTCATATGTGCCTGTATCTTGAACAGTATAAGTTAGTGAGGAAATATAACCTGAAGTGTTTCTGTACATATCACCAATCGTTAACTTAGCAAATGGAGCAATCATACCAAGACCACCACCCGCGCCAGTCGACTCATAAGTTGGATAACAGAGACCAGCTAAATAATTCATTTTTGACCAAAGCGTAATCATCTCCCTATCACTCTGTGGATAAATGTCAAATGTAAAACTTATCTCACGCTGTGTGCCTTGATAAACATAAACACTATCTGGTCTTCCTACATACCTCTCTGATGAATACTCAGGTGAGAACGTATCCGTAATACCACTTAATAAAGCTCTGAAGACAATTCTTTTTTGATTCACCACATCATAAAAACTGAAAGGTATGAAGTCTATATTTTCATAAGAAACTCCCTGATATGAATCTGAACCATAAGGGACTAGATTTGTTGGGTCGGCACCCATATTTAAAACAGCCTGCCTACCTTGTAACGCAGCTAATGATTTTTTATCAAATATCCCACTACCAAAACTAAAAGCCTTTGCTGCTGATGCGACTTGACTAGCTATAACCCCAACTTTTTCTTTGAGTCCTGCTGTATCTATAAAAGCTGGTGCATTAATAGAAATATTAATATTTGGTTTTGGTATGTTTGGTAACTTACTACCTATAAATTTTAATCCACCACCAACAAATGAGGCTGCTGATTTTGCGATGGGAGCGAGAGCGTCTTTTCCAAATTTAATTACCTTTTTACCAACACCTTTTGCTAAATCAGTTATTTGTGGAACGATAGCGTCTTTTATTGTATTGATGTAAGGTGCGACAAATTGACCTAAATCAGGTGTGTTTATGTTTAATTTCGTAACGCCTGGTATACTAGCCAATGATAACGAGTTATATCTTTGTAGGTTCTCACTTTGTGCTAATGGGCCTGTAGGTATTGAGTCAAATTTAGCGTCATTATATCTAACTGAGCCTCTAAGTGGATTTGGGTTTCTACTTTTTAAGGCCTGTTGCTTAGCAAGAAAAGCGATTCCGTTTGATGTTATTAAAAACTTAATGGTTCTTGCATATGAATTTATCGATGCACCGATAAACTCATTTGGTGACCTACCTACTATCGAACCAGCTACATTATTAACAATTGCACCGGCCGTATCTAAAAATTTTAAAACTCTGTTATCTTGTGAGAATTGTTCTAATCCACCAAAGCCTAATCTGTTGTCAACCTTTCTGATTACAAATGGTTGGTCAAATGAAAATTTTGAATTATTTCTTAGTCCTAGCTCATCACTATTACTAAGGGCTCTATCATAAAGTTTTTCTAAAAAGTTATCTTTGGTATGTAACTTTAAGAGTTCTGAATTTCTATCAATTGTATAAGGTCTATTTGGGTCAAAGTTTACAGCCTTGTTTCCTCTCGAATCAATAATATTACTTCTAAACGTGGATGGATTTCCCTTTTCACCCCTAAAATTATTATTCTCAAATGACTTACGTCCTAAATCTTCTCTAATCGGTTTAGCTTTATTTAATTCAGAATACTTAAAAGGTGATACGAAATCTCCTTTTATATCTAAAAATTTATTTCTTTTCTTCGCATCTACGGCACTCGAATTGGACGTTTCTTTTTCAACGTTCCTATCTGGTTGGTCGAAACTATTGATATCTGCTAAATCTGATGTAAATTCAACTAATGCCATTAATTATCCTCCACCTACTTCGTTCGCTGTTGTTGTATTCGCTTTTGCACTCTTGTCAGTATTTCTAACGACTTGGTTTAGTAAGTTAATTGATTCGTTCTGATATTTTTCAACATCTGTAAATGATGAGGCCACACCCTCTATACCGGCGTTACCATTATCTCTGACAAGTCTTGATAATTCTTGTACACTAACACCAACACTATCTGCTAAGGCTTGTCTTTGTATTCTATTCAATTCATTAAATTCTGCTTCACCACCGACCTGTGTGACCACTTCTTCTAACGCTCCAGCCAAATCATTATTCAAAGCTAGTTGTCTAGCCCTATCAAGGTTTATCTCTCTACCTAATAATACTGAAGCCTGTAGTTGACTCTCAATCGATGATTCAAAGTCTAATAATTTATCAGCGATGCCCGTAACTGTTCTAAATTCTACACCAAGTTTTCTAGCTTGTATAGCTGCCTTTATAAGATTGTCACCACCATCATTTATACTTAGTGCGACAGCTTCTGCATTTTCAGCTAATTGTCTAAAGACCGCATCTGGTGCGACACCCTCTAATCTGATAGCCGCTGATACCGTACTCAATTGTGCTAATAATGTTTCTCTACTGGATGAGGTAACCGATTCTTGTATGGCTAATAAGTCAGATAATTGTGATGTTGTGGCGCCTGTCACAAGTTGTGCTCTGGCTAAATTGAATACAAATTTACTTGATGCTTGGTCTATACCACCAAATGTTTGTCTTATGGCATCGAAAGATTCTTGTGCATCTTTAGCCTCCAAACCAAGAACCTGAAGAGCCTTGCCAGTAGCTTCAACTCTAAATCTTATCTTTGCCGCTTCAACAGCGCTCACACCAAGATTTGTTCTTGTCTCAGCTAGGGCTTTATTAATTTTACTTACTAAAGTCAGAACGAATACTAAGGCTGCTCCGATAGCTATGACTGGATTTGCTGCTAATACTAAATTAAATGTTTTTGCACCAGCGATAAGCTTTTTAAAACCACCTAATTGTGCCGCCACATTCTTTCTGATTATATTTTGCCCTTGAATCGTCTTTAGTTGTTGTTTAGCAAAATCATTTGAAACGTTTCTTCTTAAACTCTCTTTTGCTAACAAATCTTTGTTTATTACATTAAAGTCTTTAAGAAGACCAAGCTGTTTAGATAGTGATTCTCCACTTTCCTCTTGGATTTCTGCCATGTTTGCTAGCTCTTGTCTTAATTGTTGAGCTATATCTAAACGTTCTTGAGTTACCTTTTCAATAGACATTAAAGTTTCCTAAGAATTTCTTCTAAGTTTCCTCATAGCTTTCAACGCCTCTTCATCAGGATCAATTCCCTTAGCTCTCAAATCCTTTTCGACTTTATCCCTTAACTTAACGAGGGTAGCGTAGTTCTTAGCAAAGGTCTTATCTTTTTTAGCTAATTTTTTGATAGCATCATTTTGTGCTTTTTTTGCGGCGTTTGCAAAAATCTTGTCTAAAAAACTCTCTATAATTTCAGGTTTTAGATTTTTGTATTTTGGCATAGTAATCTCCGATTAATTAAAACACTTCAATAATAAATATTACTTTTTACTAAAAGATGACTTCATCTTAGAAGTCTCTTTTTTAATCTCTTTGGCTTCTTCTTGATAATACTTATTTAATCTATTGAGATAAAAACTTCTCAGATATACCGGTAGGTTGTATAATTCAGTAAAGGTGAAACCACCTTTTGAATTTATCATAAGTTGGAATATTTGTTCGTGTAGGTCTCGCCTATATGTTGGCGGTAGGCCAAAAAAATCGGAGGGTGACTGGAATCGTCACCTCTATCTCCTCCCCATTGACATCTTTTACATTTGCGGTCATGTCAATGTCTGGTTGTATTTCTTGAATATATTTTCTCAGAGCTAATGAATCGACTGATAAAAATTCATTATCGACAAATTTATTTATGAATGAAGCATCCGTTTTACCATCAACGGAAATAATCGTTTTTTTGAATCTGGTCGTTAAGTCTGTTGAAACAGTCTCATTAACTTTTTTCATGGCTTTAACCTCTTCATCAATCGCAGCTTCGTCGTGACCATTTGGTAATTTAAACTTTACCTCTCTTTTTGAGTTGGGTAACTTAAAATCAAACTCATTGATGCCTTTAGTATGTTTACTTAGGTCTACCTCTTTATTTGATAATTCTGTTAAATCAACTGATTGTTCTACACCACCATACTCAAAATTATACTCTTTTCCATAAGCTAATATTCTAGTGGCTACCATGATAGCGTTTTTATCACCTGTTAATAAATCATTTACTTTTATTGACTTGTCTACTATTAATGCTTCCAATAGTTTGTCTATTACTACACCTTGACGGATTAAATTTTCTGACGATAAGATATCTTCTTCTTTCGCTGTCATATATTTTATCTCTACCTTACCTGATGATAGGGGGTGTCCATTAACGTAAAAATGACCTTTTGACGGAAGCTCTACTATTTCAGTAGGGAACTTGTACTCAGACATTTATTTTTACTCCTTTGAATAATTTTAAAACCAATTATAATTATAACCTTTTATTCTGAAAAACTATTTTATTTTGATGGCATCATTTTTTCTTTGATTGGTTTAAGAACCGCATCAAATAAGATATCATCATATTTTGTTGGTGTAAGTTTTACAATTTTTTCAATTGCGTAGAATGCTACTAAAACATACTCCCAATTTGCTGCTATCCATTCACTCATTTTATTCTCCTATTAGAATTGTAAGACTGCGTAGTCATATTTAAGTGTTAGGGTAATTTCAGCTGGGTCACTTGATGCATAATCTAAATCACCAAAGTTAGCGTTCTCAATATAGGTTCCTTTTAGTAACCATTCCTCAACAACGTCACCAACTGGCCCTAACAAATTAAAGGTTATATCTTTTTTATAAAAATCTGAATAACCATCACGACCTGTTACAGATTCGTGACCTAAACGAATCCACTCTAAAACTGATTGCGCCCCACTTGGTACAACCGGGTCGTATAATGTGATATCAATAGGTTGCCATGCAGCTTTACCTTTGACATATCTTTTCACATTAATATGGTCTAAAACTATCTCTTCAAACTGAAGTTGTGGTCTGTTCATTGCCCTTATCAGATACGCTGGTATTCCATCAATATACATAATGAACCGATTTTTAGTTTTCGGTTCGAAAGGGGTAAACATTATTTCATTAGGGTCTAATGTAGCCATTCATTGTCTCCAAAAAGTCATTTCTTTGATACTCATTAATAAATATCATGTTAAAATATTTTCGACAAAAACGTCAAACAAAAAACCCCATCGTTAAATGGGGCTTAATGTTTTTCGATTTATGTTACTGAATTACTCAGGAAATGAAGCGCCTGTTGGTTGAACAACAAAGTCTAACACTATAAACTCTGCGGTTCTTGTAGGTTGGATAAATATCTGACCTACCAACTGATTTCTATCAACAACATCTGGTGTGTTATTCGAATCATCCATGACAACTCTGAAAGCACTTAATCCACTATTGGATTGTACTGACTCTAAGAAAGGATTCACAATATTTAGGAATCTGTTTCTTGTTGCCTGTGTATTTTGTTCGAACACCAAGAATCTTGAAGATGATGCGATAAACTTTCTAAGTCTAATCAACAATCTTCTAATATTGATTCTATCTAACGCTGATGGTTTTGATTGAAGTGTCTTCTGTCCGAATACCACCACGTTCTGATTTGGGAATGAAGCGATTGGGTTTATTCTTGCCTCATATAAATCATCTCTTTCAGCGTGTGTCAATTTTCCATTAGCTTGTAATACATCCGTCAAACCACCTCTTGTCAAACCGGCTGGTGCAAACCACTCATGTGCGACACTATCATTGAAACTATAAACACCTGGTAATACAGTTGATGGGGGAACCCATACTGGACTATCTGTGCTTGAATCAACAACTTGTACCCATGGGTAGTAAACAGCTGCGTAATTAGTATCAAGATTTACTATTGTATTTTTGACAGTTTCGATTGTATCACTCCATCCAGCTGCGTCCATTATGTAAAACGCATCTGCCCTTGCTTCCATCTTTGATATAGCATGGTTTGTTACAGTCGAGTGTAATCCGTGAATCACACCAGGTATAGCCAATAGATTTATATCAACCTCATCTGGATTTGAAATGGTGTTAATCGCTCTTTTAAATGCGACAGAACCACTAGCAGTTGTTGATGATAAATCAAATCCTTGCGTATTTGTATTTACTATATCTGTTGCGGTTTTTGAATCTATTGCTGGATTTTTTCCATCAAAACCAAATTGTAGAGGTACTATGAACTTTCTTTGTTGTAAAGCTGAGTTTGTCAACGAAATCTGTTCTGTAGCATCTGCAAATGTTGATACACCTAATTCTGTAGCCTCGTCTGTTCCAAATTGGTCTTCAAGACTCATGGTAACGTTACTACCTGGTGTTGCTGATGATGGAATTGGAGCAAGATATTGTCTTGAGATTTCATTTGCGAAATTAAATCCGTAGAAAATATTTTGGTCATAAATACCGCCAGTTGTTAACTGATTAGATTGAGTTACTGCAGTTGGAACTGTAGTACCACCTGGTGTTGGGTTTTGTAATTTACCATGTCCCATAGGTACTAAAGCTTTATCTAACTTAAATTGACCATCTTTTACGAGGTTTTTAAAGTCTGCGACCCTAATATGTTTACTTACATTTGGAAATGTTCCATATTCTGTCTTTTTACCATTATCATCAATGACTGAATATCTATCACCGATTCTTCTAGCAAAGAAGTTTGGTGATAATGGGTCAAATGTTAACTTATTAAAGGTCTCTAAGATTGTGTCATCATCAATTCCATCTGGATTATGTACTCTAACCTGTATAGCAAATGTACCAAAGTCTGAACCAGCAACATCATCTGCTCTAACAATATCTAAAATAGCTATTTTAAATTTAGAATTTACGTCAGTTCCATGACTTCTTGAGTATACTCTGAATAAATCTTCTCTAGCGCCAGATAAGTTTTGGGATTGAATATAAGGTGTTCTTGCAAATTGGAAGTCCTTATTACCAGTCCATGTTGTATCTGAAGCATCACCACCATCGTCGACAGTATTTGTTCCACTCTTAAAATCTAAACCATTGTCAGTAACCGAAATGGAAGCTGACATAGTTGCGAGTGCGACACCTGTCTCACCTACTACATCAAATGGTCTAGTTTTATAATTCTTGTATACGTATACCTCACCAGCTGCTCCGTTAGCTTTGGTCGATAAAGGACTTGAACTGAATACCTTACTTATATGCGTTGAACTACCTGTATCGAATGATAAAGAATAGGTTCTTTCAGTCACGTTACTACCACTTACAACCAAATCAAATGATGTAGCGGATGATGTTGATGAGACAAGTTTTGACTTTGATAAGTCACCACCACCGCTTGAACCAAGTGATGGTGCTAATACGGCGATTGATTGTGTGAATTCTGAATAACCAGAACCACTACTTTGTATTCTAAGCTCTATAGTATCAGCTAGATATCCGCCGATTCCTAAAACTCTAACGATTGTAACTACACCAGCGCTTTTAAGATATGCCTCAGCAGCGTATGGTGTGTAAAATCTTGGGTCTAAGTTTCCAAAAATTTCTTCAAACTCTTGAAAACTTGTTATTTGTGTTGGTGTGAATGCAGGGCCTTTCTCGGTTGGCCCGATGATAGCTGCACCTATTTCACTTATGCCTTGTGGTAGAAAGGATAAATCCTTTTCTCTTGTAAATACACCTGGCGAGACGATTCTTTCAGCCATCGGTAATCTCCTAATTAGTTGATATTAAAGTAAATGTCTACAATAAATATTAAAAAATATCCTAAAAACACCTTTTAGGACACTTTTTTTTATTTTGTAGGGGTAAAAACACCAGTCTCAGGATCTAATTGACCTGCACCATACTTTTCGTTAAGTACATCAACCATTTGTTTTTCTCTACCTTGTATTTCTATATACTGCTGTTCTATCTCTGATTGACGGTTTTGTAATTCTGCTAATTGTTGGTTAAGTAACAATCTTTGTACGTGAATTTGACCTAACTCCACCTGTTTTTGTGAGTAGTCGTTCTGTAATGATTCTAGTTGTTTTAACTCTTCGTCATTAAATTTTATTTTTTCTGCCATAATTAATCTTGTTTTATAAAAACACCTTTTTGTAAATCAACCGAACCGACACCATACTTTTCATTTATTTTACGTGAAATTTCGGCTTCTTTTTGATTTTTCTTAGAAAGTTCTTGTTTTAAAACTTCTTCCTCTGATTCAATTTGGATTTTTCTTATCGATAGATTACCAAAGGCACTCTGTAGTTGTTGACTAAGTTGAACCACTTCAGATAGTTGTTCTTTTTCACTTTCAGACAAAGGTGTTTCTTTTATATTTACGTCTTCTGACATATTATTCTCCTATAACTGTTTCTGTTTACTAATATATAAGTATATACTTGTTAGACTAAAATAACTTTATATTTTCTTTCGGTTGAATCAGCCGCTTCTAATTCATTCATTTTAGCGGTAGCCGCTGCTTGAGTACTGTACTCCCAAACCTGCTCTGCGCTACCACTCAACTTTGCAACGTATACATCTCTTGATGCCCAATATGGGTCTGCACTTGAACTTGGTGCTGGATGAAGTTGTTTTACTATACGATACATAATTTTTTCCTATTTTATATAAATATATTAAATATACATTTCTTTTAAATGATTTACCCTTAATTGTGGTAAAATTGTTGGTTTTATACCACATTTTTCCCAAACATCAAGACAGAATGAGACATCCTCACTACAATTCTCACTATGGTCACCGATGGTTACCATTCTTTGTCTGAAATAAGGATATTCTAACTCTCTTATGATGTTTGATGCGACCTTTGTGAATCCAAAACCACAATAACTTGCTTCAAATGGTTCTTCCCTTTGTCTAATCTCATCTTGATGATAAAACTTCATATGTAAATTAGATTCAAAGTAGTCCTCATCCCAATCTGCTACCATCGCAAGTCCACTCATTTCTTTTATGTACCAACCACTACAAAAATCATCACCACTCTCTAATAGTGTACAGAGTTGTTGATAGTTAAATTGTTGGTCTGCGTCTATCCACACCAAATTATCGAAATTGTCAATTAATTTTGTTGGGTTCGCATAACCACCACCATTCGTACATAACCAATTTCTAGCATCCACATGCGTCCTACCAACAACGGTAAATATCTCTCCATCTAAACTACGACACCAATCTTGAAGATGTAAGAATTGTGGTAACAATCTACCACTTATGGTATTGTATATGGGAATGAGAAAAGCGTATTTCATAAAACCTCTTTTAAATAAATATTACTTATTTTTCCAAAGCTTCTACTTTTGTTGTTAGTACCTCGTTTTGTGCTGATAGTTCTTGTATAGCCGCTACCATTAAAGGTACAAGTTTTGAAGCATCCAGTTTTTGTGGGTCTATTTCGGTTGTTGAGTATTCTTTTACATCATATACTTGTTTACCTTCAGGTATATCATCACCAGGTTGATATTGTATTGGTTTCATCTGGTCTTTTGTACCTGATACTGCTTCTGGTACTACATCTTGTACTTCGTGTGCAAAAAACCCATCTAAGGTGGTATCAGAGTCTGCTTTAAAATTAAATCTATAAGGTTTTAAGTTATTTAACCTTGTTAATGCGTTAGATAAAGTAACTTCGTTTTCTTTTAAACGATAATCAGAAGCACTATTAAATGAAGCTCCACTACCATTTGTTCTTATATCACCTACTTCACCGTTTTGATTAAAAAGTCGTACAACGTCAATTTCTGATGTGTAGTTTACAGAACCAAGATTTAAAACTGTTCTACCTACTGAGTTAGGAGCAAAAGTAGCACCACCAACATTTGTAGTAGTTACTGACCTAGTACCAAAGAGAGCGTTACCATCTTCTAAAGTAAATCCATACTGATGTGCTACGTGTTTTGGTGCATTGGGTACATCTGAATACACTTCGAAGTTTTTAGCATATAAAGTCTGACCATTACCAGTAACTTGTCCACCACTACCATCAGCAGACCTATGCCATAATTCTATTTGGTCACCCGCTACTACACCATCCAACGCTACGTCAAATTCTGTGTACTCATGAGTAGATGATGATACACCTTCAGCTACTCCCGCTGCAAAAGACCCTTGTGCATTATCTCCATTAGGGTGTGTCATTAAAGTTGGATATTGTGTATCGGTTGTAGAACCATTATTTTTTGAGAATCTCCACGACCAGTAATAAGTACCACTTTGATTTTTGCCTTCCCATTTTACTCTAATTCTACCACTTCTATTAGCTATAAAGGTTTTCATCCTTTTGTAGTTAGCGTTGCTATCTGTTACTGTGTGTTCCTCTGGACTATTTACTATAAGATGTGTTGCATCTGGACTTGATTCGTAATATTTTTGTTGATTTGTAAAAGTTGAAACCGCACTACCACTTGTTGTTGTTAAGACACCTGCAGAGTCAATACGCATTCTTTCAGTAGAGTCAACACCACTACCATCATTTGTCATAAATAATAAATGACCAGGTACGTCATTTGCAGCAGGTGAAGCACCAACTAATGTTCTTATCTCTGCTGAAATAACTCTAAAGTCTACACCATCTGCAGAACTAAACAACAATCTACCTGTAATATCATCCGTTTGTAGAATCGTTACTGCTCCAGCACTTGTACCTCTTGATTTTCCTATTGATACTATACCACCACTTATACCATTTTGATGTTCAATAACTGAGATTACACCTTTATAATCATCACCTTCAACACTAAACTTTGGAGCGTAATATCCTCCTACAGCGGCTGGACTTGTGTTCCCTACAGCAACTCGTTGTGAACTGTCTATAGTCATAGCAAGAGTTGAAGAATCACCATCAGCTGAACCATTATAAAACTCTAAAGCCCCACTACTACCACGAACCTCTAAATCGTTTCCAGCGAGTCTAAATATACCTTTATAATCACCACCATCGTTTAATTGTATAGCTGGTGATGTAGCATTATAGACTTCAAGCATTTCTACTGGATTATTTGTGCCGATACCAAGCTTGCCACCATTGTTAATGTAATTATTTTCATTAGCGTGACTTGATAATCTTAATTTTAAAGAACCACCATCATAAATATCGAATTTACCCGCATCATTGCTCTCTTGAATAAATCTAAGTAGTTCACTACCTGCCGAACTCAAGACTGAAAAACCAGCGTTATTACCAGTTGACTTAACAGTAAATGAATGATTTGTATCACCAAAACCAAAACCAGAACCAGAACCAGCTATCATTTTATCAGCGATGTGTACGTTACCATCATTTACACCAAATGAACCAGATATGTTTAGAGAACCAGTCATATTATGAACGTCATCACTACTATTACCGAAGATTGTGGAACCACTTGTAAATAAGATAGAGGCTGACTCGAACTCTGTATGAACCTCTTGAGCTGTTAGTGTTCCTCCTACGGCAAAATCTCCTGTGACTGTCCCACCAGCGAATGTCGGAGAATCACTTGTCCCTACTCTTTGGTTTCCGAAAGAACCACTAATATCTGCAGCTATCTGAGCTGAGCTTGTTACAACGTTAGCTACTTTTGCTCCTAAATGTTCCTTTGAGAATGAACCACTAATATCATCGGCTAGTTGTGCGGAACCACTAACCATCCCATCAAATATGGCAGCCTTTACCGTCTGTGCACTAAAGTCTGTATTTATCTTACTACCACTAATATTAGCGGAATCACTAATGTGTGTGTTGGTTATGAAACCACTCTCTATAAATTGTGATTGACCAGCTAGAACACCATGAAACTCAACTCCATCAGCTGGTGCTTCTGAAAAATTAAGAGTAGAACCAGTAATCGAATAGGCAGAAGATGGTATCTGAACAACACCATCAAGCACAATCGTCACATTTGACGCATCAGGTAATATATCGGTTCCACCAACCTGTAGGGTAAATGAAACATCACTTCCATCAAAGCCTGAGCTGATATCGTCAATTATTTCAAATTGACCTGCATTTGTTACTGGTCTTCCTAAATATGGCATCTATTCTCTCTTTTCATTATAAATATTACTCGTTCATACACTTACAAGTTTTTTTAATATCTTCAATCTCGGAGGATAACTCTTGGACTGCTTTTACTAATATCGGTATTAAGGCTGTTTCTCCAACTTCTTGTTGACCATTACTTCCTTCTAATTCATACCACATATCAAAACCATCTTTGATTTCTGGATGATTGTCTATCGCTTCCTTAACCTCTTGAGCAATAAAACCATGATTATGTTTAGAATTTCTATATTGTTCCTCCGAACCCTCTTGATATGCCTTTGACCAATTCGGTATTTCACCTTTATTTTTCCAGTTGTAAGTGACTGGTCTTAAATCCTCTATAAAGCTTAAACCAGCGGTTGAGGTCTCTATATTCTTTTTAAATCTTTTATCTGATACAGTTGCCCAAGTTGTACTACCATGAGAATTTCTTATATCGTCAGTTCCATTTCCTACAGTGAAATAATCTTGTACCGCTGTAATACTCTTACCAAGACCTATGGCTCTATTTGTACCTGTACCTTCAGAATCCGCATTAGCACCAATAATCGTGTTATCAATTCCACTTGTCAATGTATCACCAGTCTCACTTCCTAAACAAGTATTATTACCATCACCAGAAGAGTTTACATTGATACCAGCTTGTTTTCCGATTAGTGTGTTATGTGAGCCGGCGGAATGTAAACCTTTACCAGCTTGATAACCAAATAAAGTGTTGTGGTCACCTGAGGATACACTCGTACCACATTGGTATCCTACAAATGTATTGGTATCTCCACTTTGTAATGATGCTCCAGCTTCAGCACCGATTATCACAAGACCATCTCTTGAGTTAGAAGCAGCGGCAACTCCGTGTCCTATAAATACATTATTTGAACCAGCTCCACCACCATTTCCACATTCCCTACCAATGGCAACGTTGTTTGCACCTGTCATAGCTCCACCAGCACTGGTTCCTATGAAAGTATTATTTTCTGAAGTTGTGACAGAGTAACCAGCCCTATATCCGACTGCAGTATTTGAACCGTGTCCATCGGTGCCTGGGTCAAGACTATACAGAGCTTCATAACCAACTCCGGTATTCAAATCACCGACATCCATCGCACCCGCCATCACCTGATAACCAATCGCCGTATTTTTTTGACCACTTGTACATTGTTTTAAAGCTTCAAATCCAAATGCAACAGAACCATTAGCATCCGTTGAGTTAATAGAAGTTCCAGCTTCGTAACCCATTAAAGTATTATTATCACCAACGGTTATTTCATCTCCAGCGTAAGCACCAACTATTGTGTTGAAATCACCTTGTGATTGTAGATTACCACCAGCTCTGTGTCCGATAGCAACGTTCTCAGTACCAGTAAAAGTGGTATCGGTATTTCCTCCAAGAGAAATAGTACCTACAGCCACATTTCTTTTTCCACTTGTTATGTGGTCTCCAGCTCGTGCTCCGATTGCGATGTTCTGGTCACCAGTTACTGCGGATGAACCCATCGCAGTTTTTCCAATCCCTATATTTTCATTTCCAGTTGTTATATTTGCACCGGCGTCTCTACCAATAAAGACTGAACTTGACGCTGATGTTGCATCATATCCAGCTTGATATCCAACTACAGTATTATCTGTACCAACTAATGTAGCTCCGCCCATAGCTTGATTTCCTATCAAAGTGCTTCTTTTTGTAGTTGTAGCTAAAGTTCCAGCGAGATATCCAACTGCTGTGTTTTCACCCTCGTTAGCCTCATTGAGAGTTTTTAAGGCTTGATATCCTATTGCTGTACTAAAATCATTTTCTGCTGATGTTTTTAGTGATTCAAAACCTACCGCTGTATTTTTTTGGCCACTTGTGAGGGCTCCACCAGCTTCTTCACCTATAACAACATTATAATTACCACCACTTGCAATAGCATCTCCAGCACTCTTACCAAAGATAGTGTTTGAAGTTCCTGCGTCGTTGTTACTTAAACTTACTCCACTTGCTTGTATTGTTCCAAATGAACCAGTTGAAGTTGATGACCCACTTATCGTGTTACCTTTAAACTCATGTACATCATCACTACTGTTACCGAACTGCGTTGAACCACTCGTGAATAGGATAGAAGCACTTTCAAACTCTGTGTGAATCTCTTGAGCTGTTAGTGTTCCTGTAACTGTAGCTGTATTTACGGTAATAGCTGTAAATGTTGGTGAGTCACCAGTTTGAAGTCCGCTGTCAACATCAGTATTTACACCATTAGTTGCTAGTCTGATTGTACCTTGTGATGGACTACTCAAAACCGAACTTGAAACAAGAGTTTTTGATGTACTACCCGCCTCAACATCGGACACCCTTGTACTAAAGGATGAGCTATCAGCGGTAAATGAACCGCTTATCGTACTTGCTATTTGTGCGGATGAGCTTAACGCACCACTAAACGTGCCGGTAAATGTCTTACCAACAATCTCTGTACTTGAACTTACAAAACTAGCCGTAACCGAATTGAATTGAACATCATCAACAATCTTTTCGTTTGTTACAGAATCGTTTACAAGTTGTGAGGTACTTACCGATTGATTTGTTTTTGGGTCACTACCAATATATCCCATATTATTACTCGCTTATTGTGTCAATGAAACTTACCAATGCGTCAATTGAGCCTGTTTTACTTGCTTGTGCTTTTAAAACATCTCCATTTAACATGACAACCTTACTACCACCATCGATTAATTCTAATGAACCTCCTGCTGGTATTGGTGCGTTTTTAATTAGGTGAAAATCTTTTGCACTTCTGGTTATTTTTGCGTCAACAGACACACTACCAGAATGTAAATTAGCAAACCTTATGCCTATCACCGCATCATCACTATTACTTGTCATGAGGTTTGTAAAACTACCACTCGTAATTTTTGTTTCAAATAATGATTCGAAATCTTGTGCCATTACTTATCCTTTATAATGCTACCGACATTGCGATTGTAAATCCCTTTGTCGCTTTATTTGTTTCAAAACTTGCACTTGCAGCCTCAAGTGTCGTCTCTCTGCTTGAAATAGAAGAACTTACCGATGTAAATGAGCCTGAAATATCACTAGCTAATTGAGCTGAACTACTAACAGTTCCACTTGGTAATACTTCAGTAACACTACCAGCTGTGATAGAGCCTTTAAATGAACCTGAAAAAGAACCAGATACACCACCAGTAGCATCAGTAAAATCTACCGCCTTACTACCACTAACAGTCAAACTGCCAGTTATGAATGGATTATGTATTCTCATCTACTTTCTTTCTTTTTAATAAATATTAACTTTTTAATTCTTCGATTTCTTTTTTAAGGTCTGTTACCTGTGAAGATAACTCTTGAACTGCTTTTACAAGAACTGAAACAAGTTTACCATCATCAAGAGAATAAAAAGATTCTGATTCATCAATATCTTTAATTAATTCTGGTATTATCTTTTTAACATCTTGAGCAATAAAACCAATTTGTCTAAATGAGTTATCTTCTAATTCTACTTTACCATCTTCAATCTTACCAGAATATCTATCATATATTTTAGGTTCAAGTTTATTTAGTTCATTTAAACCATAAGGAATATCTTCAACATTCTTTTTTAATCTTTCATCAGAGTAAGTTGTCCATTCTACATCTGCATGACCAGAACCTTCACCATCAAAAATAAATCTTGTAGTTCCGTCATTTTTCATTACAACTAAATTTCCATTAGTAGTGACGGCTGTTCTACCAGTTCCTGATTTAGTAGCTGCTGCCATAGTAATAACACCCACAGCACTTGTGCTTTTTGCAGTATTTGCTGAAGCTAAAGTAGCTCCTTGCATATACCATGCGTATTCTGTATTATCTGAAAAGGCTTGTGCGTTTACACCACCTTGTGATGCACTTGCTTTTTGTAAACTAAAATATGTATCTGTTTCTGCTAAATCGGTCATTCCATGAGCAACATCACTTGATTTTAAAGCCAGAATTTCGTCATCATTTGCACCCTGATTTATTGTAAGACCTATAGTAGCTTTTGCATTTGCAGTATCGCCAATAAATACATTTCCACCAGATGTAATAGTCATCCTAACGGCATCAGAAGTTCCTGTCATAAACTCCATAGCATCATTGTCACTATTTACAAGAATTGCACCTCTTTTATTATTACTACCATCTTCCCAACCAATTTTCTGAGCATCTGCATTACCTTGTGCCATTGTTAATCCATATTGGGGTGTCGTATGTCCTATACCTACGTTGCCAGCAGATGTTATACGCATTCTTTCAGTAGAATTAAAATTACTATTTGTATTGCCAGTTCTAAATTTTATTACATTATGACTTGCAGTAGCATTTCCTGCTATAGCAAATTGCAAACCTACTTCATCACCACAAGACATAAGTCCTTCACCACCACTTGATGTATTTTTTATTACAAAAGACGGATTAGTAGAACCTTTAATCCTTACAATAGGTGAACCAAATCCACTTTCTGATGTTGGTGAAGTATCGCCAATACCTACGTTGCCAGCAGATGTAATACGCATTTTTTCAGAACCTGATGTAGCGAAGGTTAACGTATTTACATCTTGTAAATATGCTAGCCATCCTTGATATGTAGATGCCCCGCTTGTACCATCAGCAAAATAAAGTATACCATACTCACCACTACCATTACCACTATAAATAGTCATACCTTCATT